>Ga0364894_10605_pt1 | contig 12484 bp, 13 predicted proteins | sample ExccelJu500001D4_FD_206942 | JGI IMG/M metagenome (GOLD analysis project Ga0364894, IMG submission 206942) | Enriched cells from Trout Bog Lake Hypolimnion, Wisconsin, USA - BchlTB.July16.5000.01.D4 | ecosystem: Environmental > Aquatic > Freshwater > Lake > Hypolimnion/Profundal zone | place: USA...
TGCGCATGGTAAATTAGGAAATATTGATTGGCGTATCGTAAAGTTGTTAGCCGCTGGAAGCATTCCCGCTTCAGTCCTCACCACTTTATATTTAAAAGGGCTGGATGTCGCTTCAGACGGCGCGGTTAATGCAATAAAGTTCTGGTTAGGCGTAGCGCTTCTGCTTACCTCCTTATCCGTCTTATTCCGCAACCAATTAATCACCTTTTCTAAAACGCATGGTTGGATTAAAGGGAGTTGGACCGCTCCCTTAACCCTATTATTAGGGTTAATATTGGGCGCACTCGTGACGTTGACTTCCGTGGGTGCGGGCGCACTCGGTGTCACTGCCCTATTTATCATTTATCCACATGCATCCATTAAACGAATTATCGGTACCGACATCGCTCATGCCGTTCCATTAACGCTAGCCGCCGGGCTTGGTCATGCAAGTTTGGGTACTGTAGATTACAAACTGCTCGGCATTTTACTGATAGGCTCTATTCCCGGCATTTGGATAGGCAGTCACTTGAGCTCAAAAATAGCTGAGCATTGGGTACGTTATGCACTGGCGTTAATACTAATTTTTGTGGGCTTGAAGCTCATTTTCCATTAAAATGTTGGATTGTTTGAAAGCCTTAAAAGTACTATGTATAAATACGATGAAATAGACCAGCAGTTAGTTGATGAACGCGTTGCGCAGTATCGCGACCAAACGAGACGCTTTTTAGCCGGAGAGCTTTCGGAAGAAGAGTTTCGCCCATTACGTTTGCAAAATGGACTGTACATACAGCGTCATGCCCCTATGCTACGTATCGCCGTCCCTTACGGCATGTTATCGTCTAAACAGCTTCATAAACTCGCAGATATTGCACAACGCTACGATCGCAGTTATGGTCATTTCAGTACACGTCAAAACATGCAATTGAATTGGCCTAAGTTAGAAGCTATCCCCGACATCTTGGCCGAACTAGCTACGGTTGAAATGCATGCCATACAAACCTCAGGCAACTGTATCCGCAATATTACAACCGATCAATTTGCTGGTGTAGCGCCCGATGAAGTGGTGGATCCGCGCGCCATGGCTGAGGTAATTCGCCAGTGGAGTACTTTCCATCCTGAATTCGCCCTATTACCACGTAAGTTCAAGATTGCCGTATCCGGTACCAAGCAAGACCGTGCTGTGGTGCAAATGCATGATATCGGCATGGAGTTTTACCTTGATAAGGAAAATAAAGTTGCCATTAAGGTATGGGTGGGTGGTGGTCTAGGTCGTACACCCATTTTAGGTAGTCTCATTCGCGAGCACTTGGAATGGCAACACGCCCTTACCTATTGCGAAGCCATCGTGCGTGTCTACAATTTGCATGGTCGTCGTGACAACTCTTATAAAGCACGAATCAAAATTCTAGTAAAAGCACTGGGTATCGATGAGTTCCGTAACCAGGTTGAGGCTGAGTGGTATCATTTAAAAGATACGCCAAACACCATCACTGATGCTGAACTAGCTCGCGTGGCTAAACATTTCGCCACAATGCCTTATAAACACTTACCTGACAGCCATATGGAATTTGATGCAGCAGTTGCTACTAACCCTGCATTTGCAGCTTGGGTTAAGCGTTGTGTCCACGCACATAAGCAACCAGGTTATCGCGCAGTCACACTTTCATTAAAGCCACATGGTAAACCTCCTGGCGATGCAACGACTGAGCAAATGCATGTGGTCGCAGATCTAGCGGAACAATACAGTTTTGGAGAGTTACGCGTTTCACATGAACAGAACCTTATTTTAGCAGATGTTCAATTGGGCCACTTATTTGATGTTTGGCAAAAAGCGCGTTCGCACGGCTTGGCAACGCCGAATATTGGTCTTCTGACTGATATTATTTGCTGCCCAGGCGGTGACTTCTGCTCACTGGCCAATGCTAAGAGCATCCCAATTGCTGAAGCGATACAATTGCAATTTGATAACTTGGATTACTTACATGATATCGGCGAGTTAGAACTCAACATTTCAGGCTGTATGAACGCCTGCGGTCACCATCATGTTGGCCATATCGGCATATTAGGTGTAGATAAAGACGGTTCAGAATGGTATCAAGTGTCAATCGGTGGCAAGCAAGGTAATGATGCCAGCCTAAGTAGTGTTATTGGGCCTTCTTTTGCTGCTGAAGAAATGCCAGAGGTCGTGCAACGATTAATTGATGTATACATTCATCACCGCACACCAGAAGAGCTGTTTATTGATACTGTGCGTCGCCTTGGTGTAGCCCCATTTAAAGCCCATGTCTATGCAGCAAAAGAATCTGAGGCTAGCCATGTCTAATTTAATTTATAAAAATGCATTGGTGACTGACGACTGGACGCTGATTGAATTGCCAAAAGTTGAGCAAGTAGTTCGCATGCAGGCCGGCAAGGTAGTCCAATTTCATCTTACTGGTGAACATACCATAAGTGCTGAGCAAATTGCCAATACAACCATTCCTGCTTCAGGATTAATCTTAATTCCTATGTCGGTCTATATTGCACGTAAAAATGAATTGGCAAACCGTGTAGAAAAGCAGGAAGTGGGCATTTGGCTGGCAACACATGAGTTGTTAGAAAACTTAGTGGACGTTGAGCCTAACCTTAATATATTCCCATTGATTGCGGTATACGTAGAACGCTTTGCTGATGGTCGCATATTCTCATTAGGGAATCTCTTACGCACCCGTTATGGCTTTAAAAACACATTGCGCGCCTTTGGTGACGTACTGCGCGATCAACTCTATTTTTTAAAACGTTCTGGCTTTGATAGTTATTTAGTCCGCGCTGATAGAAACGCTCAAGAAGCATTGGCTAGCCTGAACGACTTTAGTCAACCATACCAAGGCGCAGTCGATGAAACACTGCCTTTATGGCGTCGCGTGAGTCGCCAATAAAAATGGTAAGTAACCAAATATCTGCGCTTCGTCCCGCATTCAACAACCCTGCCACAACGCCTGAGCTCACACCAGCCTTGCAAGCAAGTGTTAATCAAAAGCTTAGTGAAGTTATCACCTTACTTAAAAATGCAGTGATTGAATTTGGTAGTCACCACGACATTACTTTTGCTAACAGCATGGGTGCCGAAGATATGGTGCTCACTGATATTATTTTGCGCAATCAATTGGATATTGAGATTTTCTCATTAGACACGGGTCGACTACCTACTGAAACCTATGACTTAATTGCTGCCACCGAGGAAACTTACCAAACTAAGCTTAAGATATTTTTCCCGCAAGCAGAACCGGTGCAACACTATGTGCGCACCAATGGCATCAATGCCTTCTATGCATCGATAGACTTACGTAAAGCCTGCTGCTTTATGCGTAAGGTTGAACCGCTTCAACGCGCACTCCAAGGTAAAAAAGCCTGGATTACTGGCATGCGCGCAGAACAATCAACAACACGTGTCGATTTACCATTACGCCAATTTGATCAAGGTAATGCATTAGAGAAGTTCAATCCATTAACCCATTGGTCTGAGCAAGAAGTCTGGGGCTATATTAGTATGTTTAACGTCCCATACAACAAACTGCATGATCAATTTTACCCCAGTATAGGTTGTGCACCCTGTACGCGTGCTGTTGCTGTGGGTGAAGATGTTCGGGCCGGAAGATGGTGGTGGGAGGACCCACTCAATAAAGAGTGTGGGTTACATGTTAAAAAATAGTCGCTGACTTCCTATCTTTATTGAATAGAAACAATCGTTTAAATAAAATTTATAATGTAAATATTAACTATGTTAAATAAAAAATCATCAGAACATCAAGCGCTTTCACATTTAGACTGGCTAGAATCAGAAGCCATTTATATTCTACGAGAAGTCGCAGGTCAGTGTAGCAACCCCGTGTTGTTATTTTCGGGCGGAAAAGACTCGTTATGTATTTTACGTTTAGCCGAGAAAGCGTTCCGCCCAGGCCGCTTCCCATTTCCACTCATGCATATTGATACCGGTCATAATTATCAAGAAGTAATTGATTTTCGTGATCAACGTGCCGCTGAACTTGGTGAGCGTCTGATTGTGCGTTCTGTGGAAGACTCCATGCAACGCGGAACCGTGGTGCTTAAAACGCCTGAAGAATCCCGTAACAAACATCAATCTGTGACCTTACTCGAAGCGATTGAAGAGTTTGGTTTTGATTGCTGCATTGGGGGTGCGCGTCGAGATGAAGAAAAGGCACGTGCTAAAGAACGTATCATGAGCTTCCGAGATGAATTCGGTCAGTGGGATCCAAAAAATCAACGTCCTGAATTGTGGAATCTATATAACGCGCGTTCGCACAAAGGTGAAAATATCCGCGCATTTCCAATATCAAACTGGACAGAAATGGATGTTTGGCAATACATTGAGCGTGAAAAACTCGCCCTACCAAGTATTTACTTTGCTCATAACCGCCCGGTAGTGATGCGTGGTGGAGCCATAGTCCCAGTCACTCATGTCACCCCAGCTAAAGCCGGTGAAGAGATTATAGATATGCAGGTCCGATTTAGAACCGTCGGCGACATTACCTGTACAGCGCCAGTCATCAGTGATGCAGATACGGTAGCTAAAATTGTACTTGAAACAGCCACTTCAACCATTACCGAGCGTGGTGCAACGCGCTTGGATGACCAAACTTCAGATGCATCGATGGAACAACGTAAGAAAGAAGGCTATTTCTAATGAACGCGATACAACATAACGACAGCCTATTACGCTTTATGACATGCGGTAGCGTGGATGATGGCAAAAGCACTTTAATTGGTCGTCTATTATTTGACACCAAAACTATTTTGGCTGACACACTCACCCAAATGGAGCGCACCTCTAAAAAGCGGGGGATGGACGCTGTCGACTTATCACTGCTAACTGATGGCTTACAAGCTGAGCGCGAACAAGGTATTACGATTGACGTAGCTTACCGCTACTTTTCAACCGGAACGCGTAAATACATTATTGCTGATGCACCTGGTCATGAGCAATACACGCGCAACATGGTCACCGCTGCCTCTACTGCCCATTTAGCCATTATTTTGATCGATGCACGAAAAGGTGTACTGACGCAAACCCGTCGCCACTCTTACTTAGCGCACTTGGTCGGTATTCCACATATCGTCGTTGCAGTGAATAAGATGGACTTAGTCAATTACGATCAAGCGACTTATGACAAGATCTGCGCGGACTATCTGGTATTTGCGAATGAAATTGGGTTAGCACAAAGCAAAAGTGCTGCCGGTCATGCGATTAGTTTTATTCCGATGTCGGCGCTTAACGGGGATATGTTGGTGGATAGGCTTGATAATATGCCTTGGTACACAGGCAATACCTTGATTGAGATGCTTGAAGCCACGCCGCCTGCACACTCTGAACATGCTGAACCATTCCGCTTTCCAGTGCAATTTGTATGCCGTCCGCATGCATCAGATAACCCTGAGCTTCATGACTTCCGTGGATTTATGGGTCGGATTGAATCAGGGGAAATTGCAGTGGGCGATGCAGTGACAGTTCTGCCTAATGGGTATCAATCAACCGTTAAAGCGATACGATTGGGAGATGAAGAATTAACATCAGCGACTAGCGAGCAAAGTATCACGCTTCTATTGGATGATGAAATTGATACCTCACGTGGTGACATGATTGTTAAATCGAACGAAGCGCTGGCGCCAGTAAAACAGATTGAGGCATTCGTATGCTGGCTATCAGAAACGCCACTCTCCCCTGCACGTACCTATATCGTTCGTCATACTACCCGCGAATCTAAAGCAAAGGTAGCCAACATCGCTTATAAAGTAGATGTCAATACGCTTGAACAACAAGCGACGACCGAATTAAAAATGAACGATATTGCACGCATTAGCTTTAAGCTTGCGCAGCCATTGATGGTGGATTCTTATCACGTGAATCGTGCTACTGGCGCATTTATTGTGATTGATGAAAGCACAAATAATACGGTTGGTGCAGGAATGATTATTTAAAGAAATTAACACAGTTGCTTTGCGGTTAAGTTTGAAACACTGCAAAAATCAACTAAAATAGGGTTTAGTTTTTAAGCTGTAATGCTTTTAGTATATTTAAGGATTGTAAAAAAATGACTTATGTCGTCACCGAAAACTGTATTCAATGTAAATTTACTGATTGTGTGGATGTATGCCCAGTCGACTGCTTTGTCGAAGGCCCAAACTTTCTAGCGATCAACCCAGATGAGTGTATTGATTGCACGTTATGTGTGGCCGAGTGCCCAGCTGAAGCCATTTTTGCAGAAGATGATGTGCCTGCAGATCAACAAGAGTTTATTGCACTGAATGCTCGCTTAGCTAAAGTATGGCCTGTCATTACCTCACGAAAAGCTGCTCTTGATCATGCAGAAGAAATGAATGGGAAACCTAATAAACGCACGCTACTTGCAGAGTAAGACAGAATAAGTATGTTGAAAATGGAGGCTACGGCCTCCTTTTTAATATCCATTTTTAAAAAATGACCACCCCTCTCAAATATCTGCACCATTATCCAGCGATACTTCAGGATAAAATTCGTCAGCTAAAAGCACAGAATATGTTGGGTGATTATATCAATCAACGTTATCCGCTAGCGCATTCCATCCAAACCGATAAAGCGCTATATCAGTATAGTAATGAGATTAAACAGACATTTCTTCGCAATGCGCCATTGCTAGATAAAGTCCATTACGACAATAGGCTTGGCATAGACCATCATGCTTTAGGACTTAACACCGCGATTTCACGGGTACAAGGAGGCAAACTAAAGGCTAAGAAAGAAATCAAAATTTCAACTTTCTTTAAAGCCTCACCTGCCCAATTTTTAAAGATGATTGTGGTGCATGAGTTAGCGCATCTTAAAGAGCGTAATCACGACAAAGCCTTTTACCAGCTATGCCAACATATGGAGCCAGATTACCATCAACTAGAGTTTGATTGCCGCGTGTATCTACTCTGGAAAAGTGAGGACCCAGAACTAATAAGCTAGACATTAAGTATCGAGTTTATTTATTTAGATACCGTCCAGAGTTTACTTTTACGTATCATTAGCCAACCAATGAGTAAATAGCCAGCCATTGCACAAGCTAAGCCCGATGGCGCAAACCAGAGTAAAGGTACCACCAGTCCAGCCGATACCGTAGACAACAACATTTGAATAAAAGCTTGTCCTGATGCTGCTGTGCCCCGAATTTTAGGATGCCGATCTAAGGCGGATAGCGAAAGGATAGGCATGGCTAATGCCATACCAATGTTAAATAATGCGATCGGAAGAATATTATAGAGTAGGCCTGTAGGCAAAAAATAACAGGTTACTAAATTCAACAGGACAGCCATGGCCATCCAACCGTAAGCCACTTTAACTACTTTCTGCCTCGTATAAAGCCCTGCTGCTTTTTTAGCTAAATAAGAGCCAAGAATCATGCCGCACACAGTAGGAATGAACATATAGCCAAACTGATGCTGATTGAGGCCTAGATGTTTAACCAAAAATACTGGACTGGCCAACACGTAGACAAAAAAACCAGCAAAGTTTGAACCCAACGAAAATACTACAAAATTAAACTCTTTATCACCGAAAATAATACGGTAATCTTTAAATACCTGCTTAAAAGATAATGGTAAACGTTTAGCTTTGGGCATTGTTTCTGGCAGATAACGCATCGCTGCCCATAAGCTTAGTGCAGCATATAAAGCCAAAAAGATAAAAATAGCCTGCCAATGGATGCCGAGCAGTAAGCCACCCACTATAGGCGCTATTGCTGGTGCGATACCAAACAACATCTGAACCGTAGCCATTACGCGCTGCGCTTGAGGCCCCTCGAAAAGATCCCTCACCATTGCACGTGCCACGACGTTGCCTGCACCACCAGACAAGCCCTGTAGCACTCGGAAGAACCACAACGTCTCTACGTTGGGTGCAAAGGCGCAGCCGATAGATGCTAATACAAATACACCCAAGCCCCATTTGATGGTTGCTAAACGTCCAATGGAGTCCGAAATCGCACCATGCCATAAGGTCATTAAGGCATAAGGTAATAAATAGAAAGTCAGGCTTTGTTGCAATTGAAGCGAAGTTGCGTTAAATGAGCTTTCTAAAACAAGAAATGCTGGAAGATAAGTGTCAATGGCAAAAGGTGCAAGCGCAGCAAGACCTGCTAAGACAAACGACAATACTAATGGGGAGGATGGATGCTTCAATATAATGCCTTAGGAAAGATGCGAAAACTGAAGCAGTTATCGCATCTTATTTAATCATACTATAACAACAAGGTTAACTTAGGGTACTGCGTGAAAGCCTGCAGTTCGGTCATCAAAGTCACCGGCAATCACTTTTTTGGAATTTTTATCATTCCGGAAGATGATAGGCTGAGAAACTAATACTGGATTTTTAGAATCTTCAATCGCTTGCGTAATAATATGATGATGTGGTGACAAGGTACATACGGGATCTGCGGCCTCAGCATCACCTGTCAGTAAGAAAGCCTGGCAACGACAACCACCTAAATCATTTGCTTTTTCCGAACAACTGCGACACGGCTCTTTCATCCAGTCATCGCCACGATATTTGTTAAAAGCAGGCGATTCCTTCCATGCATACTCTAGGCCATTGTCACGCACATTTGGAAATTGCATATTCGGCAAGACACGTGCAGAGTGGCATGGCAACACATCACCATTGGCGGTTACAATCATGAAAACCTCACCCCAGCCATTCATACACTTTTTAGGTCGATCAGAAAAATAATCTGGAACCACAAAAAAGATCTTCATCTTATTATTTGGGTTAGCACGGAACGCGTTTGTTATCGCTTCTGCCTCGTCGACTTGCTCTTTAGTCGGCATTAATTGACTACGGTTTACTAAGGACCAACCATAATACTGGGTGTTAGCCAATTCAATGTAGTCAGCACCTAGCGCCTCAGCCATTTCTAAAATTTCTTTGACATGACCGATGTTATATCGGTGTATCACCACATTTAATACCATCGGATAGCCATGATTCTTAATCATAGCAGCCACTTTTTTCTTTAATTCAAATGTCTTAGTATTGGTGATGAAGTTATTAATTTCTTCACTAATATCATGCATTGACAACTGTATGTGATCTAAACCACCGTCTTTAAAAGCTTGAATACGCTTTTCGGTAAGACCCACGCCTGACGTAATTAAATTACTGTAATAACCCAGCTTTTTAGCTTCAACTACAATCTCTTCAATATCATCGCGTAATAATGGCTCACCACCAGAGATGCCTAACTGAAGCGCACCTAATTTACGTGCATCACGTAAGGCTTGTATCCACTGCTCTGTAGACAACTCATTTTGCGTGTGCTTGTCGTAATCAGTAGGGTTGTAACAAAATGCACAATGTAAAGGGCAGCGGTAAGTCACTTCGGCAAGCAACCATAATGGTTGAGTATTTGTAGACGAAGCAGAAACGCCATTATTTTGCTGTGCATGTACCACTTTTTGTACAGCAGATTCACCCAAAGAGGCTTGTGTCATTTTACTACTCCTAAATTTTTAAAACGCATTACTTCTAATGTATAAATTATGCAGAGCTTTAATTATTCCACTTTACGTAACCAGCCCTTACCTAATGCCATCTCAAACATTCCAATAATTTCTGGTTCAATATTGACGGCATCGGGAAAGGTCGCTTTCAAGTCTGCTACAACATTAGCAACTGTACTTTTCGCATCGACTCGTTTAATGACTTCCCCTGCCCCACCATGCAACTTAACCATGCCTTCCGGAAAAAGAATCACATAACTCTGTTGCGCTTCTTCCCATTGAAAACGATGGTGAAATGCAAGTGCATAAACGTCGGTAGGAAGAATTAATGTTTCCATACCATTGGTAGGTAGATTTAGAATTTCCATAATGCGCTTTCTTAATTAAAATTAATTACTGGCTGTCGCAAGTAATCTTTACCTTCAACCTTAACGTCTGTGCAAGCAAGCATAATAGCATCGGCCATTACCCATAAGACATTCAGTTTAAACTGAAGAATATCTAAGGCTTTTAACTGCATCTCACGAGAGGTGCTGAAATAGTCCAAAGTGACACTTAAACCCTGCTCTACATCCCGCCTAGCTTCAGTCAAACGCTTTTTAAAGTAGGTCAAACCATCTTCTTTAATCCATGGGTACATACTAGGCCATGAGCTGATACGCTGTTGGTGTATATGGGGTGCGAATAGTTCGGTGAGTGATGAACAAACAGACTCTTGCCATGGGCGCTGGCGCGCAAAATTCACATAAGCATCTACCGCAAATTTTACTCCTGGGCTTACAAATTTTAGTGAAGTCACATCGTCGCGACTTAGGCCTACAGCTTCGCCCAATTGAATCCAAGCTTCAATACCGCCAATTTGATCTCCTTCACCATCATGGTCTGTAATGCGCACAATCCAATTCTTACGTACTTCTTTATCAGGACAATTAGAAAGTATAGCGGCATCTTTTTGAGGAATAGCAATTTGGTAATAAAAACGATTAGCTACCCAACATTGCAACTGCTCTTTCGACATTTTTCCTTCATACATCATTACGTGTATAGGGTGGTAGATGTGGTAACCCTTACCTTTCTCACGTAACTTGTCTTCAAACTCTGGTCTAGTCCAAGGTAAATCATTACTGGTCATTGCATTCATTGCGTGCTCCTAAAGAATAATATCCATGCCGTCAAACGCCACTTCAATCCCATGTTGGGTAAGTTCGTTACGTTCAGCAGAGTCATCTCTTAAAATTGGGTTTGTATTGTTAATATGGATCAACACCTTACGCACCTGACCAAATGCATCTAACTTTTCTATCATGCCATCAGGCCCAGATTGCGGGTTGTGTCCAATACTTCTTGCTGTTTTTGTCATTAGTCCCAAATCAATCATTTCTGTATTAGTCCAGAAAGTGCCATCAACCATAATACAATCAGCCTGATTCATTAAGACTGGCAAGTGGGGTTCAATTTCACCTAGGCCAGGTGAATACCAACATTTTTTACCTGTACTGATTTCTTCGATTAATACACCAATAGTATCGCCTGGATGCGGATCATTGCGATGGGGTGAATAAGGTGGCGCAGCGCTTTTTAAGGCAACCGCAGTAAATTTAAGATTAGGAACATTCGGGATAGTAAAACTCGTTTTTCCATCAATTGGAACGCTATGGTGATTGATACCACAATAATGCCCTAAAATATTCAGCGCTTGATTGCCTGAAGTCAGATCTCCGTAGACCATATCAGTACAGTAGATCTCTCGCTTAACGGTCCCTTCACGCAACATATATAAACCCGTGGTGTGATCGATTTGCGCATCAATTAATATAATGGCTTGAATACCCGTGTCACGCACTGCGCGAGCAGGTTGCAAGGGTGGAAAATCTTGAATCTGTTGCAATACATCAGGTGAAGCATTAAACAATACCCAATTAACACCATCGCTACTGACGCAAATGGAAGACTGCGTTCGCTTAGTCGCTTTAATAGTGCCTTTACGTAAACCATCACAATTAAAACAATTGCAGTTCCACTGCGGAAATCCGCCACCTGCAGCGGCACCTAATACATGTATATGCATAACTCTCTACGATTCAAATGGTGTTAATTTTCATAAAAAAAGGCTGTCTTTCGGCAGCCTTTTTATTCATTAGCTTAAACGCTAATTACTTGTTCATTACGTACATTGTAACTTCAAAGCCAAAACGCATTTCTGTAGCTGCTGGTGTAGTCCACATGATAAATTCCTTTTTAGTTAGTTGTATTAATCGTTGCCGCATAAAGTGCATCAACGTGATACAAATTTTGCTCTTCTTTCAATAATTCCATAACCGCTAACTTACTTATAAAGCACTAAGTAAATTCATGATACACCAAGCTAAACCGCCTTTATAGCGGACTATTCCCTTTTTTGGCGACGTGCGCGCACTGCAGAAGCTAACATATTAAGCAAATCTACAGAATCCTGCCAACCTAAGCATGGATCAGTAATGGATTGTCCATAATGCAACGACTTACCTATTTCGTGCTCCTGACGACCTTCATGGAGATGAGACTCAATCATTACTCCCATAATTCGTCCATCACCACCTGATATTTGACCAGCAACATCGCGTGCGACTTCTTTCTGTAATAAGTATTGTTTTTGGCAATTACCATGGCTGCAATCAATCATCAACAGAAAGTGGTGTGGGCTTTTTGCAGTTTTAATAGCATCAATCGCTACGCGCACATTGCCATCGGTACCATTTTTAAATCCCACTGGACAGGATAACCCTGAGGCGAGCTCTCGATGAACTTGTGATTCCGTCGTGCGTGCACCTATAGCACCCCAACTAACTAAATCTGCAATATATTGTGGGGTGATGGTATCTAAAAATTCTGCGCCTGCAGGCATACCTAGCTCATTGACATCTAATAAGAATTTACGTGCTAAGGCCAAGCCTTCATTAATCTCATAGCTACCATCTAGGTGCGGATCATTAATCAACCCTTTCCATCC
>Ga0364894_10612_pt1 | contig 12425 bp, 13 predicted proteins | sample ExccelJu500001D4_FD_206942 | JGI IMG/M metagenome (GOLD analysis project Ga0364894, IMG submission 206942) | Enriched cells from Trout Bog Lake Hypolimnion, Wisconsin, USA - BchlTB.July16.5000.01.D4 | ecosystem: Environmental > Aquatic > Freshwater > Lake > Hypolimnion/Profundal zone | place: USA...
GGACGGGATGTACAGGAGCAAGAATCGACGTTGCGATGATCGTATCGTCAGCATATCGCAACCCCATGTTCGTCCGATCGTGAGAGGCAAGGCGAGCAAATCGACGGAGTTTGGGGCAAAGCTGAGCGTAAGCCTGATTGATGGCATTGCCCTGGTGGATCATATCAGCTGGGATGCCTTCAATGAGAACCAGGATCTGACGACACAGATTGAAATGTATAAACGCCGTTCCGGCGCGTATCCCGAAAGCGTGTTAGCCGACGGGATCTACGGAACTCGAGAGAACAGAAAGTTCATGAAGGAACACGGCATTCGATTTGGCGGCAGACCACTTGGCCGTCCGCCGAAAGAGACATCGGGAAATGCGGAAAAATTGAAACAAGAGAAAAAGCAGCGCCGTCAGGATGCTTTGGACCGAATTCCCATTGAAGGAAAATTCGGTCAGGGAAAAAACGGCTACCGGCTCAACTACATCCGGGCCAGACTTCTGAAGACATCGGAAGCATGGATCAATAGTATCTTCCTGGTGATGAACCTGATGATTCTACTAAGGGAGTTGTATGACGAACTCTTTTCTCAGGGAAGAAACGTATGTCTCTTCTTGTTTCATATCTGCTTTACTCGAATTGCCGCTATTATTCATGGTATGCTCAGATTTCCAGCAATGAGCATGATTTTGGAGTAGTCGTTTTTTGAGGAGACTCTATGTAATTCTGGAAACACAAGGTCCTAAAACATAAAAGCCCAGGAAAGAACTTCTTTCTTGGGCTCAAAATCATTTTCAAGGAGTTGTTTCGTTTCTGGCTAAGGAGTTTCTAAGCTCTCAAAGTTATAAACTTTAATGCTTCCTTCCGGAAACTTGGCAATTATTTCCAACTCTCCCCCCATTGCCTCGATATATTTACGGATTGTTGATAGGTACATATCAGTTTGACTCTCCATTTTTGAAACAGAGGCCTGTTTGATCTTTAGGGACTGTGCAATCTGTTGCTGGGTGAACTTTCGAGCCTGACGAAGTTCTGCGAGAGGCATGTCTTTAAGAGCAGCAGTTACCCTTTTTTGAATACTTGCTTTGCGCGTATCAGAGAATTTATTCTTGAGAATATTAAATGATTTTCCCATTGTTTAGCCCTCCTCTTTATCTAATTCTTCTAAATGTTTTTGAAAGAGATCATCTGCCAGAGGGACAAATGTTTGATACCAATTCTTAGTGCCGCCTTTGTTTCCGCCGATTAAGAGAATTGCCGTTCTTCTTGGATCGAAGGAATATAAAGTTCTGTATGGTTTACCGGCATGTTGAGTTCGTAATTCTTTCATGTTACTGAATCGGGAGCCTTTTACGGTATCTGAATGAGGTCGTGGAAGGTTCGGTCCCATTGCTTCAAGAAGGCTGACCGAAACAGCTATTGATTCCTGCTCTTCTTCGGTTAAAGTCTCCCACCATCTTTCAAATTCATCCGTGTATTCGATTTCCCATTTCATGGTAGACTATAACCTTCAGGCTATATAGCTGTCAAGCTATATTAAGAGGTGGGAAAAAGTGGGAACATTCCCGTTTCTTTCCCAGGGCGACCTGTAGCCCAATGTTTATAAGGATGACTGCGGGTTCGACTCCCGCCGTTGCCTTTTGCTTCTCATAACATGCTGATATGCAATGAGAATTTTAGGGGTTCAACTTTTTCCAGAAAGTGTCGAACCCTCTTTTTAAGGCAGTGTCCGTCAAAATAATATGAACTAGGCGACGAATGATTCCGCCTTAGCTGAGCCGCCATGCTTGAGGCTTTGCCTTGACAGATCAAGGGCAAACACGCGGCTTATTCAAAGAATTATCTCGGACACCGGAATATTCTATTCAGCATGCCGTTATGTATACGGCAGCCAATCCGGCTCGTTTTGAAAAGTTGTGGAGATAGTTCTTACTTACTGAAGCTCAAGGCGAAGTGAGCGCCCTATCGCTTTTGCAGCTCGCGAGAGAGCGGCAAGGGTCACTTTGTCGTTTTCAGGGTCAAGCAAGCGGTCAAGTTGAGAACGGCTTGTTTTAAGTTGTTTAGCCATTTCAATTTTATTGATCCCACTTTCCTTCATAGCCTTAGCGAGTTGGTGAGCGATAACACGCTTAACGGCTTGTTCCGTTGTCTCTTCGTAGGAGCCTTGTTCTTTCAGAAAATCGCTGAACGAACCCCCAACTTGGCCTTTTTCAATTTCCTTACTCATGGCTTTAGTCCTTTCATTCTTTTTACTGCAACCGCCATTTCGTGGTCTGGCGTTTTTTGGCTTTTCTTGATGAATCCGTGCAGAAGCACCATGCTTCCGTCATGCGCACAGAAAAACACCCTTGCTATTCGTCCACCTGACAGGTTTACGCGGACTTCCCATAATCCCTTGTGTCCTTTGATGGATCGACACAGGGGCATGCCTACAGGCCAACCAAACTCGGCAACGCGAATTTCATTCCCTACAATTCTCCGGTCTTCAGGCGGCAGTTCTAAGAGCCATTCCTTGACCGGCATACGCCCTGATTCTGTTTCAAAAAATCTCGCGGGTAATATTTTACTGTTGTCCATGGATTAATATGTACCACATAAGGTACATATTGTCAAGCCGTGTTCTCTTGCTTTTCAAGGAATCTCCTTAGAATTCGGCTAAAATAGCACGTTAAGCCTTTGGTATGTTCTTTTATAGGGAATTATTCCGAGCATCTCTGCTCAGGATTTTTCAGCTTAATGCCATACTCCCATATTTTTGAAATAACAGATTTATCTTCCTCCTGCCGCCAAATTTTGTATTGGTCATCCTGATTGTTTGAACCGGGAATTCGGAGTATGGAAATCAGCAATATGGCTTTAAGGTGGTTGAGATCGGCGCTTATTTTCCGGGTGTCAGAACCGAGAGGGTTCACCCTTTCATTACATTGGCAGCTTCTTATTCCTCGTCGATTGAAATATGCCAGGATCTCACGTTCCACAATATTTTCTACCCTTTTTCAGATGTTAAAGTTAAAAATGAGGTGAAATCTTTTGGATTGCCGTATGTAATTAAGGTTGATGATGGCAATGAGTAAAAGGTGGCGACTATTTTCAGGGACATCAAGCGGTCCAGGGAAACATCTTCTATTTGGTAACCGATTTTTTGGCTGTTATGATTCGGTAAGATATTCGGCACCCTACAAGGGTATATGAAATAGATAGACAAGTGGAAATAAGATAATGGCAACCAAGAAAGCTTCTCCTGGCTGGAGTGACGTTAAGACCAGACTAACCGATTTTTACCGTCTCGGGTTGCTTGCTTATTGAAAGATTTATACACCGCAAGCATAGAAAATCAAGCATTTCTGCATACGCGTTTTGATCTCGGCGATGATGTGTTCAAGCCTTATAAAGCCACCATCGACCGCTGGCTATCACCAGATGTATTCAAGAATCAGGAAACTTCAGTTGCAAAGGCAAAGAAGGCGATCACAGATTACAGAAAGGCTGTTGGCCTGTCGGAAGGTTTTGCCGAATTGATGACCTATCACTGCGAGCGGGCTGCCAGTTTCAGTGATGAGTTCGGTTTGCAGGATGAAGCCTATTTCGATGCCTTAGTGCTGATGTTTGAGAAGGCGTTAAAGGTATCGGCTGCGTTATCGATAGAACAATGTGACGATTTTCTAGCCCGTCTAGATGCCGTTCGTGATATCTGCCACAATTTCGGCTACGGCGTTGGTGATGATATGGATAGGTTGTTGACCGAGGCTGGGTTTGATGACTGAACGAGATCAGACCAAGACGCTACAGGCAGAAAACGAACGCCTGATCGCTTTGCTTGAAGCCCATGGCATCGAATGGCGCTTGCCTGTGGTGCCAATGCCAGTCAGGGCTACAGAGGCAGAACCATCGAAGTTTAGCACCGTTGAGAAGATCACCGTGTTTCGCCGTTTGTTCCAGGGGCGCACAGACGTGTACCCGGTTCGGTGGGAAAGCAAGTCAACAGGCAGATCCGGTTATTCTCCTGCCTGTGCCAACGAGTGGCGGACCGGCTACTGTGAAAAGCCCCGCATCAAGTGTTCTGAGTGTGGTAGTCGCCTGCTGAAACCGTTGACGGATACAGTTATTTACGAGCACCTTACCAGTGCAAGTACCATCGGTGTCTATGTCTTGCTGCCTGACAACTCTTGCCATTTTCTTGCTATTGATTTCGATGAAACGGATTGGCGGGAAGATGTGCAAGGATTCATCCAATCCTGTGCTGAATTGGGAGTTCCGGTTGCCCTTGAAATTTCCCGCTCAGGCAATGGGGCACATGCATGGGTATTTTTTGCCAGCAGCGTTTGTGCCAGTGATGCTCGCCGCCTTGGCACAGCGATCATCAGTCACACCTGCGCTCGGAACCGGCAATTGAAACTCAAGTCATATGACAGATTGTTTCCCAATCAGGACACCATGCCCAAAGGAGGCTTCGGTAGTCTGATTGCTCTGCCCTTGCAAAAGAAGAAGTGGCTCCGAAAAATTGGACAAGCGATTAAGTGTCAAATCTGCTACCAATAATGCCTATTGATAGGCTAATCTAAGGAGCAGAAAATGGAGAAAGGAACACGAAGAAAACATTCTGCAGCATTTAAGGCAAAGGTGGCGCTGGCCGCAATGGCAGGTGACAAGACGCTGGCGGAATTGGCACAACGATTTGAGGTGCATCCCAACCAGATCACGAATTGGAAAAGACAGTTGAGTGAGAATGCCGCAGCTGTCTTTGACAAAGAAGGATCGTCAAAACCTTCAGTCGACGTAAAGACTTTACACGCCAAGATAGGGCAACTGACGTTAGAAAACGATTTTTTAGAAGGAGCGCTCACCAAGGTGGGATTGCTGGGCGCAGGTAAGCGAGGAACGAGACTCCGAGGCGATGATCGACCATACCCATTTACTGTCAGTAACCAAGCAATCTCGATTGATAGGCATAAGCCGGACCAGTATTTATTATCGGCCTAAACGTGCTCCTGCCGCCGATCTTGAGCTGATGCGGCACATTGACAAATTGCATCTTGAACATCCGTTTATGGGAGCCCGCATGCTGCGCGACCAGCTCAACCGGGCAGGAATCAATGTAGGCCGCAGGCATGTCAGCACATTGATGAAGCGCATGGGTATAGAGGCACTGTACAGAAAACCGAGAACCAGTAAGAAACATCCTGGCCATACAATCTATCCCTATCTTCTGCGGGGCAAGACCATTATTCAGGCAAACCAGGTTTGGGCTTTAGATACGACCTATATCCCGATGGCCAAAGGGTTTGTTTATCTAACGGCAGTTGTTGACTGGGCCAGCCGCAAGGTGTTGGCCGCAAAGATTGCGATCACATTAGAAGCTTGCCATGCGATTGATGTCTTGCAGGAAGCGTTTAATCGCCACGGCATACCGAAGATTATCAATACCGATCAGGGCAGTCAGTTTACGGCTGAAGAATTTGTGCAAGCGGCTAAAGAAAAAGGCTGCAGGATCAGCATGGACGGTCGTGGAGCCTGGCGGGACAATGTTTTTGTTGAACGATTATGGAAATCTGTGAAATATGAAAGTGTGTATTTGCATGCCTATGATTCGGTCAATGAGGCTCGGAAATCGATTATGCACTATCTGAATTGGTATAACCGCTCCAGACCGCATTCTAAATTAAACAAAAAAACACCGGACGAGGCGTATTTCGAAATGCTGCCGATCATTGAACAAGCGGCATAAAAACAAGCAGAGATTCCACTTAGATTGACAAAATGTTGTTCAAACAGACTGAGCCACCTCTGTGAGACTATTTTTTGGGAACATTCATTCCGGATTCGGAAGGTGGCTTAAAGAGTCCGCCAAGGTATTCATTTAAACTGGGTGGCAGCCACCACAACGAAACGGTAGCCGGAAGCTTTCCGTCTGACTTATTGGCAAAAATTCTCAATGCATCAGCACTGGCCAATGCTTGAATGGTGGCTGTATATGGTTGAAGAGTCTTTGCAATCTCAACATCCTGGGAAGCAACGTACCGCCTGTTAATCGCATCTTGAATTTCATGGTCGAACGTGAAGGTTCCAGCCCAGCCGATATAATCAAGGGTAATCCCCTTCGAACCCAAAAAGGCTTCCGCTCCTTTTGAAACCGTGTCCATAATCTTCGCCGCTTCCGTGTTGACTCTGTCGAGTGGCCGGGAAGAGATTTCGTTGCAGACTAAGGTTTGCACTTTGCCGCGGCCGACTGTATCCATGATTTCTGAAAGAGTTCTGCCATAGAATACGGATGTGAAAATTACTTCAGGTCTGGTGCGATCGCCCACTGGCGGTTTGACACCAAAATTATACAGATATTTTGCAGCGTTTTCCTCTTGGACAGAGGCGGCTATCGAGATTTCAACTGTAACATTTATACCCTCTGCGCTCTGACACGGAAAGGATTCGTCCTTGGTTGAGGTCCCTCTGTGCGAAGACGCGACCCATTCCCGGTTATAGGGTGTCCGATCGACAATAATCAATCTGCCTGTAGGAACATAGAAATCCGTCCAGACCCCGGAACCGGAAAATTTGGCATGAGGGATGGTAAATCGCTTTGCCGGAATCTTGTTTTCTTTCAGGTATGCTTCGGAACCGAACTGGCTTTGGCTGTCTTTGTTTGCCCCGACATCCGGAATGAAAAAGGCGGATTCATTGGGAAGTATGAAATACGCCTCGGTAAAATCCTGTTTATCGTAATAGCCAAAGGAATCTGCTGCTGTAAAGAGCAGGATGCACAAAATCAGCGCAGAAGTGCCGTTGAATTTGGATTTTCGTTTAAAAGGAGCCCACCAGATTGCCACGATAACAAGCAGCAAGACGACTACCGGGATACCGAGATCCTTAAAAAAATTCATCCCAAAGTATGATGTGATATACGACATATCGCTATTGTCGAATTGTTTTCCGGCTATTTTCCCAGAAGCGAGGGTGGCTGTAGAATGAAGGAGAAAGTTAATCCATCCATACAGCAGAACAGCAGCCAGGCTTGCAAAAGCCCTAACAAGAATTCCACCCGACCTGCTCATTTCTTTCATTTCAACAGCCATGATTTTTCTCCAATTAATATTCCTGCATCAGGGGCATTATTCCGCTAAGGTTTAGTTTTAATCGGCTATTACTATAAATACGATAGATTTTCTTAAATTTCCAGTTTTGTTATTCCTGCAATTCCTCCCTGGTTGATCTGATGAAGGTGAGAAAAATACATTGCCTCGGTTTGGCTGATATGTTTCCTTTTGAGGTTCGACACATATGTTGATTTAAATTGTTACACGATCATTCGCAGAAGAGGAGAACCGCCATGTCTCTGTCAATAAAGCTCTCAATTATTCTTCCTTTTGTACTTTGGGGTTGCCCGGTTTTTGGACAAGTTACCTCCGGGGTTATTGATATTCCGACGCGTCCCGAGGTAACCCAACGAGTCTTAATAGTTGCTCCAAAAGTTTACAAAGCGGCGGTCATTCTTTTTGCGGGCGGACATGGAGGGCTGCAAATAACTCCGGAAGGGGAAATCGGCTGGGGAAAAAACAACTTTCTGGTAAGAAGCCGCCAGGTATTCTCAGAGCAAGGGCTACTCACCATCGTGGTTGATGCCCCTTCAGACCGGCAGACTGAACCTTTCCTTGATGGGTTTAGACAAACAAACATGCACGTAACCGATATCAAGGCAGTCATTGCTTGGGTACGCGAGCAGGCAAAGGTTCCTGTCTGGCTTGTTGGCACAAGCCGGGGAACACAGTCAGTAGCGTATATCGCAACGGAACTCAATAATCCTGAGGGTCCCGACGGAATTGTTCTCACTTCAAGCATGTTATACGATAACATCATGACAGCTGTTCCGTCTCTTCCCCTTGAGAGAATAACTATCCCTGTACTTGTTGTACATCACGAACTTGACGGCTGCAAATTTTGCCCATTCCGCAAGATCCAGGATTTAATGGAAAAGCTTGATCATTCAAAGAGAAAAGAGCTTATTTCTGTCACAGGCGGGCAGTCGCTCGGCAATCCCTGTCAAGCACTGGCTTATCATGGTTACAATGGCATCGAGCAATCTGTGGTAACGCAGATTGCGGCATGGATTTTTAAAGAATGAAGTGAACAATGCGAGGACAGACCGTCTGGTTTTGAGGGTCTTTGATTTTAAGCCGCTCGCCAGGCCACAGCGTTCCCCGGTCCTCTTATAAGGAAATGCCGCGAGGAGCCGGGAGTTCTCGATTTGTCTTGCAGGATTCATTAAAATATCAAGAACTTCTGCTCTATCTCCAAACCCATTGGTGATTAATAGTTTCATTGCCGGGACAAACTGGCTAAAATCTTCCTGGCATGTGCTTGTTTTCTCCTTTCGGTTTGATGGGAATACTTGGCCCCGAATGGATAATCCTGGACGCACCTCTGAAACTGAAGACGAGTGTCATTATTCTTTAACAAATCATCCTGCTTGAGGAGAAACATATGATACGTATGTGGAAACGTCTCAGTAAAGAAAAGCTGAAAGAAACCCAGGCGGAAAAAAGCCTGAAGAAGAAATACAATGAGTTTTTGGCCGTGCTGCATGAAAACGAGCAGAGCCTGGATTTGATGACGCGTCTGGAAGTTAAACTCTATAACAATCAGCTTATCAGCTTCCCTTATCTAAAGGGAATGATAAGCAATCTTTCAAAACGCATCGCCAATATCATTGAGAGTGTCATTCAACTTTCGGGTGGAGATTATTGCTCTTTGCGGGATACATATGGGCGACTGGAGAGAGACATCAGATATGTGCTCACCGGCAGTAAGGAAACGGTTTATACTCCGATCGTAATTCCTTTGACAGCGGTAAAAAGAGAATTGGCCGACAAGGTTGGAAATAAAATGGCAAATCTTGGCGAAATGCGCAACCATTGCGGCGAAACAATTCCTGCCGGTTTTGCCGCCACAGCCTGTGCCTATAATCATTTTATTGAATACAATGAGTTATCTACCCAAATAAACGACGTGCTCTCCGAACTGGAAGCGGAGGATAACAGCCAATTTCTCGCAGCCGAAAAAACAATCAAAAACCTCTTCCTTGCGGCTGATATTCCCCCGGAGATTGAACACTCAATTCTCCTCGAAGCTGAAAAACTCGAGAAATTAAAAGGCCGGCCCTTATTCTGGGCTGTCCGCAGCAGTGCTATCGGTGAGGATCTTGCCGAAAGCTCGTTTGCCGGACAGTTCTCATCAATTCTCAATGTCCCTAGCGGCCAACTCCTGCAAGCCTATAAGGAGGTGGCATCGAGTAAATACAACGCCAGTGTGATGGAATATCAACGGATGAAAAACATTCAAGATGATGATATCACTATGAGTGTGGGATTTATGGAGATGATCGATCCTGTCTGCTCGGGAGTGATATATTCCCTGAATCCCGTCAAACCCGAAAGCAAGGAGATGGTGATTAATGCGGTATGGGGCATAGGGGAACTCTTGGTTGATGGCGCCATTTCAGCGGATATGTATGGAGTAAAACGGGATGAAGGTTTTCCCCTGGTGCGGGAAGAAACGGCAGAAAAAGCGATTTGTCTGACACGATTGCCGGAAGGCGGTCTCCAGCAGGTAGAGATATCGAAGCAGAAATCCAAAAAGCAATGTTTGAATAAAAATCAACTGAAAAGACTTGCCGAGTTGGCCATGCGGATTGAACAGCACTTACAAGGGCCACAGGATATTGAATGGTGCTTTGATCAACACGATGAACTCTATATGCTGCAGGCTCGTCCGCTGCAGGTTTGCGAAAAGGCCGCGCCTGTACATCCGGATGTTCCGGTTGATGCTGCGATTATAGCCAAAGATTTGCAGCCAATCAGTCCGGGTATCGGCTTCGGCAAGGTTTTTAAAGCAACGAGCGTCCATGATCTTACCAACCTGCCTCAAGGCGCCGTTCTGGTCTTGAAACATTCTTCGCCACGATTTATCGGCGCCTTACATAAAGCAGTGGCTGTCGTTATCGAAAATGGGAATTGGACGGATCACATGGCCTCTGTTGTTCGAGAGTTCAAGATACCGTGCCTTGTCCGGGTTCCTAAAATTTTTGACAGCTTACAGAATGACCAGGAGATTACTGTCGATGCTGACGAAGGCATCATCTATGCGGGTATTCTCTCGACATTGAAGAGCAGGGGGATGACCTTTCGAGAAAATACCGTTACCAGCATATCAATGACGGAATCGCACCGTTTAATTAAAAACATAGCCGAATACATATTTCCGTTGCATCTCACAGATCCGCGGCGAGAAGATTTCACTCCTGATGCTTGTCAAACCTGGCATGATATCCTCCGTTTTTGCCATGAAACCGCACTGAATGAAATGTTCCATTTGAAGGAAAAAAGTGGATTCCGTTCAGAGAGAAACGTCTTCAGGATCAAAACCAACCTGCCGATTACATTGTATGTATTCGATATTCTAGGCAACGTAATTCAAGGAAGCCATCATAACGTCATCACTGCGGAAAATATTCAATGCCTGCCTTTTCAAGAGCTCTGGGCGGGCATGACGGATCCAGAGGTTAACTGGAATGGCCCGGATCGCCAAATGGCGACTAAAGATCTTTTCTCCGCCATGTTGCGAACGCCACTGTCCGGTGCTCTCCACCCGGTGGATACCAAAAGTTACGCCGTTACCGCCCCCCAATATCTCAATATGAGCTTGAGTATGGGATATCATTACATTGTTTTAGATTGCTATTTATCCGATGATCCTTTTAATAACTATATCTCCCTGTCTTTTAAGGGAGGTGCTGCCGAAGTCAGAAAAAGGAGCCTGCGAGTGGCTTTTGTTGCCGAGGTTCTGAAACATATGGATTTTAATGTTACGACTTCAAGTGATTTTCTAAAATCACGCCTGAAAGCCGAATCGGCTGAGGTGTTGGGGAAGAAGCTTAATACAATCGGTCATATGCTGGGTGTTACCCGGCTCCTGGATCTGGCGATGGAAGATGAAGCAATGGTAGAGACATGCGTCGCCAAATTCGAAGCCCATGATTACTCGCTGGGATTTTCTCTTGCAAACACCCGAGAATAGCCTGGAATGCACGTCTGCGCTTTAATTCAATTTGAAATCGGCCGGCTGGTGACAATTTGGAGTATATTACTGATTTAACAAATATCTTTTGATGAAGAGGGGAACCATGGCGCTCAAGGAATGTAAAGAATGCGGGAAAGAGATAAGTACGTCTGCTGTATCATGTCCTCATTGCGGTAAAAAAGGATCTCATTTTGATACCGGAATCATCAGGGACATACTTTTTGTTTGTCTTCTGGTCTGGATCGTATTTGAACATTTTAAAACTGAAGCCCCCTCCCCAGTGACCAGTCCTTTTACCGTATCAGCAGATGAGGAAAAGATGGCAGCAAGAACATATTCAAATCCTGAAGAAACACTTGACAAACAACAGGCCGCATTTTGCCAGACAATAAACAATTATCGAAAATTATATTTTAACGAATACCATAAGAAAGAATACCCGGAGCAGAAGAAAAACCTGGAGGATATCTTCAACGAACGGAATTCCAAGTTAATTGAGATCCTTGGAGATGGAAAGATTCAAGGATGGAAAGGAATTATACGGACAATTACAGTTGAAGAAGGGGATGGTGCATGGGTTGAGGTGAATTTGCCGTGCAATACACGCTTGGAGTCCAAAGACGATATGGTCATCAAGATAGGCACTCCTCTTTATGAATCCTTAACACGATTTCACGATAGATCTCCTATTACTTTTTCAGGAGACTTTCTTATCGCCCCCGAAAAATCCTCCAATCCATCTTTGAATCAGACGTATCTTGAAGAAACGAGTTTCACTCCCGGCGGAAGTATGGATAGTCCTGAATTTTCATTCAACTTCAACAAAATTGGGAAATAGGGAGGCTTTGTCGTTTGCGTAGCGGGGAGGGTCTTGGGCATTCCATGTCAGTTCCCTGAAGCTGGAATCAGCCCCTGCCGTTTCCAAAATAAACAAAACCCAACTCTCTTAACCTGTGCGGTTCATAGACATTGCCCAGGTCAATAAAGACGGGTTTTTGCATCAGGCAAAGCACCTTTTTAAAATCCAGCGCCCGGTATTGATTCCATTCCGTCAGGAGCACTACGGCGTCAGCGCCGGGGAAAACCCCATAAAGGTTGTCAGCATAGGTGATCCTGACTGAAGAAACTTTTTGCCTATCCGGCCATCAAGTCCGATGGCCTTGGCCAGAGCAATCGCATCCGCCCCCACCGCCTCCCAGATAGCCGCCATCTCGTTGAAGAGAGACAGGATCCGCTTGCAATGCCGACATAACCAGATCCTATAATACAAATTACCATCCCCTAAGTTCCCCAAATTTTTTTTTAATATTTGCATTGACTCAAAATAAGTTGCAAATAAAACACCAATTGTTTTTATATATAAATATCATA
>Ga0364894_10616_pt1 | contig 12400 bp, 10 predicted proteins | sample ExccelJu500001D4_FD_206942 | JGI IMG/M metagenome (GOLD analysis project Ga0364894, IMG submission 206942) | Enriched cells from Trout Bog Lake Hypolimnion, Wisconsin, USA - BchlTB.July16.5000.01.D4 | ecosystem: Environmental > Aquatic > Freshwater > Lake > Hypolimnion/Profundal zone | place: USA...
GGTGTGGGCACCGGTGGTAACGCCAATGCTAAGGCCACAGCCTGCGTTCTGGCCTTCCTCAATATCAATGGCGGAGTCGCCCACTTTAGCCACTTCTGCGCCATTGGTAATGCCAAAATGGTGCATGGCATACAGTATCATGTCGGGCTTGGGGCGGTTGTTGGGCACGTCGCTGGCGGTTACCAGTAAATCAATCTGCTGGCCTTCCACCCAGCCTAATTTAACCAACAGGCTGCGGGCAGTTTTGGCGTCGTAACCGGTATTCAATGCCACGTGTATGCCTGCTGCCTTAAGGGCGGCAAATACCTCCTCGGCACCGGCCTCGGGCTTAACATCCAGGTTTTCGTATGCGTCCACCAACATCACCACAAATTTTTTATGAATGTCTTTGGCCAGTTGCGCATCATCAATGCCAAGGTCAATTTTTAAAATGTCGGTAATGGCCTGCAATTTTTCCTTGCCTGCGCCATTGGCCAATACTTGCTCAAAACTAACGGTATATCCGGCTTCGGTAATGGCGCGGTGTACTGTTTTATACACAACATTATTCTCATTTACCGTAGTGCCGGCCATATCAAAAACAACCAATTTTATCATACTATATTTTTTATAAACTATTAGACTCGAAGGCTCTGTGAATTTTGCTCAATACCTTTACCGAACGCTCCAGTGAGCAACCTTGCGTGTCGAAGCAGCAAGATTGGCAACAACCGACGACGATAGTAGCAATACAGCTCGCCAACAATAATTGTCGCCTCACCCCTGCTATCCTTTGCGCCTCTGCGCCTTCGCGTGAAAATACCTTCTCCGCCGAAGGCGGAGCAAAACCTATATCCTTACCCCCGCCCGTACCGGCTTGCTGTTTACCGCATAGTCAAAAGCCTCCTCCGTTTGCTCCAACGTAAATTCCTTTTCCACCAAGCCTGCGAAATCGTATTTGCGGTAATTGGCTTCAATAAATGTGGTGGCCGCTAAAAAGTCGTCAAAGTTATAATTGTGCAGCCCTCGTATCTGTAAAATTTTACGAACAATTTTTTGCGCGTCAACCTGCACCGGGCTGTTGGGGAAGGCCGCGCCAATCCATACCGCCACGCCGCCAATGGCCAGACTGTCAAGACCTGCCTCCATGGCTTTTGTAATACCGGTCATGTCAAACACTATGTCGGCTTCCGGCCAGGGCAAAGGCGCGGGTATGCCTGCCGCGATATTATACCCGGCATCTGCCCCAAACTGCTGGCTAATGGCTAGCCGCCTGTCGTCAACATCCACCGCGCCAATCCATTCGGCACCCGCTTCTTTGCACATAGCCATGCAGCTAATGCCCAGCAAGCCGGCACCAAATACCAATACTTTTTTGCCCGCCACATCCCCCGCCACACGTAATGCACCTGCCACGGTGGAGTGCGCGCAACTAATGGTCGCCGCTACTTTTAGGGGTATATCAGGCGATATTTTTATAATCGCCGTGTCTTCCCGCAAAATGCAGTAATCGGCCAGCCCTCCGTTAAACACGTCATTGTCGGTTGCCAGTGCATGGCCGTATTTAAACAGGTGGTTGCTTTTTTGGGGTATGTCTTCCCTTGGCGCGGCATTGCCCGGCGGCACTGAGAAAATTGCCCAGGTTATGCGGTCGCCCGGCTGCAGGGTTTCGCCCCGTAGGTCAATGCCGGGGTGGTCTGGCCCTATAAAAAAAATATCGCCCGTAATTTCATGCCCCAGCACCACGCGCGGCGGCTCAAAACGCCTGCCGGTAAAAGTATGCACATCGCTGCCGCAAATGGTGGTGTACAGGTTTTTAACAAGCGCCTCGCCCGGTTGTAGTGTTGGCACAGGTTTGCTTATTAACTCAAATGGCTGCCCCTTGCCATAAAACACCACTGCCCTGCCTTCCGGTAAAATAGGCTGCCTATCCATGTTTTTGTAGTTTTAGTCAATGTTGTTACACTAAAAATTTAATACTCAATATTCAATGTTCAATATACAATTTTCTCCGAAGGAGTCCCTTGGACAAGACCTGCCCAGATTAGCCCCATTGGAACCGGTACGGACGGGCAAGCACACGAGGCTTTTTACTTGTCCAAAGGACTCATTGAGAACATTGATAATTGTCCAAAGGACTCCTTCAGAGAATGTTGTTTATTGCATATTTATTTGTCGTTAAGTTGATGATATTGCAGTTTTAAGGTAAAATACCGCCAGCAAAATAATACTAAAACGGCCCCAGCCGCGCCCAATACAATGCTGATTTTTAAAAATAAATGCAATATGGAATGCGTGGAGGGGAATACGTATTTAAACAGCATCAGCAGTATATAGCCCGTGTACCCGGCTGAATCGGCCGCGTACATCAGGAACCCGATATTGGCACGCTCCCGTGTAAGGGCCACGATGCGCTCGAATATGGTGGTGTGCACTGCCACATACGGAATGTATATGCCCAGGCCCGCCAATACCATAAAGCTAAAGCTGCCCAGCCCGTAATAATGCCCCAGCACGGTAAACAACAATATTGCCAGCCCGCCGCAGCAGGTAAGCAGGGATACCTGCAGGGCCTTGTAATGGCTTGCTATAAAAATTGACAAACCGTTGATGATAATGATACTGAACGACACAATTAACTCCGACTGTGTAAACACCGCCGGGGTTTGCTTATAGCCAAGGTCGCGCCACAGCTCGGGCGCAAAATCGGCCCGTATGCTGCGTAATATGGTGGCGAATAGGTACACCAGTATAACCACTGTTAAACCCGGCGCATACTTCATAAAAAACTCCAGCCTTGCTTTTTTCTGCATGGGGGCGCGTTCGCAACGGGCCGCCACATCCTTTGGCGTAGGTGGCGGAACCGTACTAAGCATGGCGCAGAACACCAGCATAGGTACCGCAAACAGCAGACCGGCAAAAAAAGGCATCCAGTTTTCGGCCACGCCAATATCCAGCAGCCATTTGCCGGCTGACTTGCTCACCCCGTCGGACACGATAAAGCTGGCGCACAGCCCCGCTATAAGGGCCTCTGTTTGCCGCCGCCCCTCTAAAAAGCCCAATACCAGCCCAAACACAATGCCCAGCGGCAGGCCGTTTAAAAATAGGCATACGGCGTTCCACGGGCGCGGCACCAGGCCAAAAAGCAGCAACATCAGCTCGGCAAAGCCAATCAATAGTAAAATGGCCTTTATGCGCTGGGCGGGTTTTATTTCCGACACTATTTTTATGCCCGCCCATTTGCTTGTTACATACCCCGTGGTTTGCGCCAGTATCAACAGGTATTTAAAATCAATACCCCATATGCCCGCCGTGGCGTAGGTTGCCGCCGTGTACGGCTTGCGGAAACCGTACATACAAAAATAGGTGCCAAATGCGGCCACCACTATCCATGCAGGCGAGCCTGACAGCTTTTTGATGTTATGGTATGGCCCTTGATTTACGGGCGCAACTGTTGCTTGCAGGTGGTATTGATTTAAGCGGCCAAACTACTGATGTTAGTTGTGGTAGTACCCATAGGGTGGTTTATGTTATTGTTAAGAATGGGGGGATGTGCAGCCTCACCCCAACCCCTCTCCTCGCGGAGAGGGGCTTTGATACAAAGCGTATTCCAAATTGTCGCAACGAAAATTGCATTTTTCAAATGGGGTTCTTCGCAAAGCCCCGTCTCCGCGAGGAGAGGGGTTGGGGGTGAGGCGAGAAAAAACTCCCCAAAAATTGTACTATTGCAAACCAAAAACCACCTCTGCAATGGCAACCTTGAAAGAAGACATACAAACGCAAAGCGACTGGCTGGTAAAGGCATTTGCCGCCGACGGGTTAACGCTGGATTATACCCTTGCCAGCCTGATTGCCGTGGACAGGTTTTTTGCCCTGCATGCCAAAAACGGCCACGCCGTTAAGGGTGGCAGGCTGGCCCAAAACTTTGGTGCCGTTATTTTTGCCATAGGTGCCTATGTGGGGCAAACCATTATAGCCCAGGTACCCGGTGCCGTTTGGCTAACCGACGACAACGACCCGCAGGGCGAAATTACCGCCGCCGTACAGTTTACCGACGGCACCACCATGTGGCCCATGCAAAAAGTGATGAAGCGTTTTAAAAACGGCGCGGAAGATAGCATTTACCTATACGCCTACCATATTACAAAAGACCATACCAGCGAACCATACACCGAAGGCGTTTGGGATGCTTTGAAAGAGGATACTGCCCCGCAGCCGTGGTGGCGGTTTTGGGGGAAGTGAGGCGATAAGATTTGACAACTTTCAAAAAGTTGTCAAATCTGAAAACAGACATAGTAACTCGCAACTTGCAGTTCCGAAGCGCTATGTAGTCGCTTTCAGCGACGAATATAAATGGCTGCCAAAAGCAACAACATACAACCCCGGAACTGCATGTTTGCGGGGAGCTGGGGTAGTTCCCCATGTATTCCCGCAATGGACTATGGACTATCGACCATTGACTGTTTTTGGTACAAGCTGATATGCAAATGGCATCGTCTGTTGGCCACGCTCGGTTCGGCTGTTGGGCTATGAGGAGCACCCGCGTTTTGTTCGACGGGCTGCACCCATCGCTAATATATCTCACCCGCGGCGGCGGACTTTCAATACCAATGTATTTAGTCCGCCGCGGCGGACGGCATCTGTCAGCGATGGGTGAAGCCCATCGGAAGAACGTTAGAAATATCCATAAAGGCCTGAAGGGCCGAGATACCATTTACGGTGTAAATATTGCAACAAATATTTTTTACTTAAGGTGCCGAAATATACGAATGATGGTGTGCAACATAACCGTAATTTTAGCCTACAATTTTTTTTGATTTACTTGCCTTTAATACCCAAGGCTTGCGCCGTTTATATATGACGGCTTGCTTTAGTTGAGACAAACATTAGCTATATGACACGTAACAGTAAGAAAGAAAACGGACTAGCGGCCGGAATTTCAGAACCCCACCTTGTTGATGGTTTTATGGCCAATTTACAGCATCCATTGCTTGATGTGGCGAAATATATTCGGCATTCTATTTTACAAGCAGACAAAGCCATCGGCGAAGGAATTTATTGGAATGTGCCAACATTTTATTACACCGGCAAAATGGAGCCGTTTAACCCCAAGGAATACAAAAGATATATTGTCGGCTTTAATTTTTATAAACAAGATGCTATACGCCTTATTTTTTTGCGCGGGGCCGGCCTGGCCGACCCGACACGGATTTTGGAAGGCGATTTTAAGGACGACAGGAAAATAGTAACGGTTACAAGCACCGAAGATTTTACAAGAAAGGAAGCTGCCTTTAAAGATATTATTAAACAACTGCTGGAGCTGATGGGTAAATAGTGGCCGGATAAATCGTGCGTTCCCCAAGCCCCGTAGTGGCGGCATATTAGTAGTAAAAAACCATTTTCCGCGTTCAAAAAGCCCCGTAGGTGGCGTCATTTGTGTAGTAGTGGATAAAATCTACGCTCTTCGGAAATTGCAATTCCGAAGTTCTATGTTGTCGCTTTCAGCGACGAATATAAAAGGTTGCCGAAGGCAATACCTTACAACCTTGGAGCTGAAAGCCTGCCTTTGCCGCTAGGCAGGTTTAAGCGAGAGGCGTAGTAAACAAGCGCTAAAATCATATATCTTTAAGCCCCAATAATTATCACCCTCAAAAAACCAACAAGTATGACATTAAAAACCCTGCTACTGCTTTGTATTGCATTGCCATTTGTAGCCTTTAGCCAAACCAAAAAAGAACAAAGGGCGTTAGAAAAACAGGAGCTTGCACAGCACGACAGCACAGCCAAAAGCCTTACGCCCGTTGACGGAAAAAGCATCGTGTATATACTGCGGCCCACCAATTTTGGCGCCTTGGTGCGGATGGGTGTAGACTGCGACGGTGCATCCATTGGTGCAACCCATGCCAAAACATACATTTACTCCATCCTAAGCCCAGGAAAGCACACATTGGTTTCCAAGGCGGAAAATAAATACTCGCTGGATGTAGACTTAGAGCCCGGCAAAATCTATTACATAAAACAAAAAGTGGAAATGGGTTTTGCGTTTGCGGAAACGGCGCTGGCAGTGATAAGCGACGAAGACGGCAAGAAGTATTTGGAAAAATGCAAACTATCGAAGGATAATGTTTACAGCCAGCAATAGCAAGGGGAAATTGCATTTTGAGGGCAATGGGTACGGCTTTGTTCTCGGCTTTTCAGAACCTGCCTTTGACGGTAGGCCGGTTGCCGTGGAGCGGGGGCCGCAACGTAAACCTTGCTTTTTAAGCACGCTATACACCATGCATTATTTTTGGGAACGGGCATTTGAACAAATGGCATCGCCTGTTGCCACGCTCGGTTCAGCTTTTGGAACTTTGGGGAACAGAGTGATGAGCGTTGGCTACTTTTTAAAAAAGATGTCAATATAGCACGATGCTACATTTCTCTAATCGTTTTTAAAAAATCTTCCAAGTTATAGGCACCTTCAACCAGCCGCCGTTCATATACCATGAAGTAGCGGTAATTGTTGCCGGCCTTGCTTGCCCAAAGCCTGCCAAGCCTTATTTTTTGCTCCGCGTCTAAGTGGTCGCCTTTGGTTTCAACCAACAGTATTTTGCCGCTTTTGGTATAAATAATAAAATCGGGGTAGTGGTTGATGAAGCCGTTTATCTTGAATCCTTTTTTCTCTAAGTTCCGTGTCCAAAACGCAATACTATCCATATTGCCTATTTCGTTAATTACCCGCTCCTCAAAACCATTCATGCTGCCTTCTTTCTCGTATAGCGACTTCGTAATATCCTTCGCGGTTTCGCCTGGCGTGATAGAAGGGGGTAACGCAAATGTCGGCTTTGCTACTATCTTGTCGGTATCTAAAAACTCTTTAAACTTTTTTTCGGCAAACACTTCCGATAAGGCAGTTATCTTGGCCTTAATTTTACCCGTGTAGGTGTACTCGTTATCGGCAAGGTTACTAAACTGCTCGTCACTAAAGTCTTCCAGTATACGCCTGATAAACTTTTCTATCTCTTTGTCTGCAATTGGGTACATATTGCCTATCATATCCATAATACGCTTGGTAAAGTTTTTAACCCGCGTTTCCTTATGGGCAGGGTCAAGCATATAAACCAATATGCTCTCCCTTATGTTGCCGTCAAGGCGCACGAATGTTGGCGTATGTTCTTTTTTTGTTTCATCCAAGTCTACCCGGTATAATTCGGATGTAATGGTGTCAAAATTAATATTGGTATCGGCCTTGCTTAGGGCAAAACCTTCCAGCAGGTTTTCCTTTTCCAGCTCCACTTCTTGCAAACCGCTGGCAAACAGTGTGCTTTCCGGCACTTTTATAAAAAACTGTGGTAGGGTTATTTGTTCGGCCTTGTGCTTAAATATTTCTTTAACGGGGTATGTTTTCACAAGCTTTTGTATTTCATTTGGCATGGGCGTAACATGGTTAGCCTCCATGGCAAGCACTGTTTTTTCAAACGCTGCGTTCTGTTCCATGGCAGTCAGTTCAATATCACTTACTGCGTTGTTTGGTGCTTCAGTTTCTAACGGTAATGTAATTCTTGTAGTGTCAATATCATCTGCCGCATCAATATTGGTTGTTTCTGAAGCAGTTGTTATTGGGGGGCTGTTAAAAAATGACAGTTGTAACAACGGGTCGGCCTTTGTAGCTTCTTCAACAGTTGTATTTGAATCCGCTAACTTATAGTCTTTGTCGCTGAAGCCTGCTTTGTTAAGGCCTTTTACTATATTATCGAGGGTATCGAGAAATTTTGAGGAGGCTGTTAAAACATAACTTACATTAAGCAATGCAAAATTGTGCTTCATCACGTAAGGCTGCCGCAATATGCGCCCCAAAATTTGCTCCACATCCACTGCGGAACTTTTATCTGCCAACGATGCCAATATATAGGCAAAAGGGCAGTCCCAACCTTCTTTTAAGGCGTTAACTGTAATAATAAACCGCACAGGGCAGTTTTTGCTAAGCAGGTCTTCATTTTTTAATTCATTAATATTGGCTGTTTTAATTTTAATTTGGTCGGCGGGTATTTTTAATTCAACCAGTTTTTCCTTTAGTTTTTCAAAGGTGGTATTGTCCTCTGCGTTTTTGGGTTGTGCCTGAAACAATACTATGGGGCGTATGTATTTGCCCCCTTTCTTTTCTTCTTCCACTGCTTTTAGCTCCAACCTTTTTTGCAATTGCAGGGCCGAGTTAATAACCTCTGTTTTATCCTGGTGGTTGTACACGATAACAGGCAGCTTTACCATGTTCTCCTTTTTCAGCTCGAGGGCATCAATAAAACTGATGATATTGCTATTTTTACGGGGCGTGGCTGTTAGGTCAAGAATAAAGCACGGGTTTATTTCTTTCAGCATGTCAACACTTAAATCGCTCTCGGCATTGTGGCTTTCATCCACTATAACCAAAGGGTTTAGGTATTTTATAACGGCGCCCAGTGTAATATCTGTTTGGCTGCCCAGCACATTTTCAAAGGATTGCAGGTTGCCGTTTTCCTGAAAAACCTTACGGTCTTCTTTGTTTTTGGCACGCAAGCTATCAAAGCTAAACACCATAATGTTTAGTTGCTCGCGTATGGTGGTGGCGTTAAAACCACTGCCCTGCAATAATGCGGCCTTGTCGAACACTTCCACCCTGTTGCCAAACAATGCGTTTATTTTTTGGCGGTAAGGGTGGGCGGGGTCTTTTAGGTTTTTAATGGTTTGGTCTAAAATGGTTATGGATGGCACCAGCCACATAACGGCTTTGGGGCGGTTATACTCAAAGGCATCAAATATGGTTTTAATGGCGTTGCAGGCAATAAATGTTTTGCCCCCGGCGGTGGGTACTTTTAAGCAAATATGCGGCACGCGGGGTATATTGTTTTTGTAGGGTTCAATGGCCGTGCCGGGGTATGGGAAAAGCGGTGTTTTGGGGTGCTGCGCCCAAAAATTATAAAAAGCCTCCCGCGTGTCTTTGGTTTGCTGTACCTGGTCCAAAAATAACGCGAGGTCGTTTATTACTTGTTGCTGGTATGGTTTTAATTCCATTTAAATAGTTTCTAAGGTTTCAATCCAATGGTTAAAGCGTGGGCATTTGTTCCTTATCTTAAACAACCCTATATCGTGCGCCAATATTGCCCCGTAGAATACTTTCATGTTTTCATTGTCAGAATAATAGCCTTTGATTATTTTCGCGAGCCTTTTGGAAGGTGCTGTTTCATTGCCGTCATTAATCATTTCGGGGTTGGGGTTGTTTTCAATTGTTTCTGCGAGGTATTCATAATCAAGTAACTCGTTTTCTTCAAAGCTGTTTGTAAAAACGTCAATATCACTAAACAACAGCCCTTCAAACTCATGCAACTGTATATAGGGTATAAACCTGTGCCGCCACTCTTCGTTTACGTCTTCCTGCATGGAACGTTCAATTTCGGATAAAGCCTTGCTTTTATCCTGAATATGTTTTACGTTTTCCCAGCGGGGATACTTATGGTGAGCATGTATGCCGTAATAGTCAATCAGCGTTGTAACAAAAGCAGACTTGTCCTGCTTTAGGTGCTGTTCTATTTGGTGTTTTAAAGCCTGCCAGTTTACTATACCGCCGCGTGTTTTTTTTATCACCGGGTTTTGTACATAAATGCTATGCCGCAAAAAATGCGGCTGTAAAACATCGTTGCAAAATGATTGCTCTGTTTGCCCCTCGCCGATAATAATAATTCTTTTCATGTTATTTATCAAATGGTTGGGCAGCGTTAATAATGTTCCTCTCCCAAAGGTCGCCAAGGGTGTAATCATCCAGCCATACGCTTAGCTCTTCCGAAGTAAGCCGCCTAAACACCGTTTGGTTTTCTTTCTTGCTTTTGTCTGTTGTAATAATGTCCTCTGGCGAAAAACAACTTATTAAACCGGGTGATTGTGTGGCAACTATTACCTGGCATTTGGTGCTTACAGCCTGTATCATGCCCGCCAGTTTAGCTATGGCAAAAGGGTGCAGGCCAAGCTCCGGCTCGTCAATAATTATAACTTCCGGTGGTTCGGGTTGCATAAGTAGCGTAGCTAAAGCTATAAAACGCAACGTGCCGTCCGATAACTGATAGGCCGAAAAATTGGATTCAGGGTCACCACTGTCTACCCAGCGCAATTCAATGTCGCCTTCCTGCCCGGCCAGCCTTTTCGGCTCCAGTATAAATTTGCTGATATAAGGTGCTATGCTATGTATATTCTTTTCAATACGGCTGAATATTTTAGGGTGGTTGGTTTTAAGCAGGTACAAGTATGCGGGCAGGTTGCGGCCATCTGGTTTTAAATATTGGTTATCGTTAACATCGCAGCCCCGGCGCAGCAATGACGTAGAGGATGTATCGTGGAAATGAAAAATCTTTAAAGCTGAAATATAAGCCTGCAATATAGTATGCCTTGTTTGCCAGGCTGACGCGAATTGACTTTCATCCAGATTGTGGTTATAATAATACCCTGTAGAATTATCTTCTAGAGAAACATTGTAACCAGAGCCCTCACGCTGCAAATAAAGCCCCCCTTCAGTTGTTTGTGCGAGGTCGAAAAGATATGCGTTATTGTTAAGTGCATCTTTTGTAAAAATCATTTTGCCAAATATTCTTTTGGTATGCTTGCGTCCAAAATACAGCAGGTTGTCCGTCCGTTCTTCCGCAACATATTGTTGCAGTGCTGTACTGAATATTGCATTTATCAATTTGAAAAACGAAATAAAATTACTTTTGCCGCTGCCGTTGCTGCCAATTAACATATTGATAGGCTTTAGCTCCAACTCCATTTTTTTAATGGATTTAAAACCTTCTATTTGTATATAGTCAATCATACACACACGTTTTAAAACTTTGTTATATCTCTTGGTATCTTTTTAAAAATAATGTTGTGTTTAACCAAATACTCCTTGGTAAGCAGGCAATTGTCAGCATAAATAACATACTGCCCGGCAGGAGTTTTGATGGTGGCCAAAAAAGCATGGTCCAAATTAGTTACTAAATCCGCTTCGTAATTAAAATAATAAGCAGTGTCCTCATGGGTGCCTAAATAATACTCATTGTCTGTATGCACCATGGCTATATTCGGCCGCTTTGTTTCCGTGTAATAAATATACTGCCGTATTTTATCTATGCCAACCAGTTCGTTTAAATTACCGTCTTCCAAAAACATGGGCTGGCCCAAGGTGTAAAAATCAAAACTGCCGCCCGTGCCTTCGGTTTCACCGTAGCCGTTCATAACCCGTTTAACCCTTTCGGCGGTAATGTTTTCGGCATAATCTTCCATTTCAATAACAATAAATTTTCTGTTGCCACCATCCTGTTTATTAAGGTTTAACACAGCATGCGCGGTAGTGCCTGAACCGGCGAAAGAATCAAGGATGATAGAGGTTTTATGCGTAAAAACTTCAAACAAGTAATTTAGTAGCTCTAATGGCTTAACCGTATCAAATCCATGCCCCTTACCAATTACCTTATTTAACAATGTTTTTCCTGATTCCGCTGTACCCGATAATTCCTGTTTTATAATAGTATATAGTGGATTATTTACGTCATCGATATCATAATCATAAACTTTTTTCATAGGAACTCCATCTTTAATTTGCAGTCTATTAGTGTCGTATAAATCTTGAATGATTATCTCACCGGCTTTCCATCTTTGTTCCTCTGGTGGTTTGTAACCTGCAATTTCGAATCTCATAGTATCCCTTTTATATGATCCTAAGTTCGATGTTAAGATTGTAGTGGTACGAAACTTGCCGTCTTTATCCTCATTCGGATAGCTATAATTGTCTTCTCCTGTTGATGTATTGAAAAGCAGTTCTCTATTCTTTGAGTACAATAAGATATATTCAGTTACTTTTTGAGGTCTAAATTTTGCTCTACCAGCGTTTGTTGGTTTGGTTCTTGATTTCCAAACAAAGGTCGCATCATGCGCCTTTTCTCCGAAAATTTCATTGCAAATAAGAGTAAGGTGCTGTATTTCATCGTCTCCAATAGAAATCAATAATACACCATCATTTGAAAGTAGTTTTTCAATCACTTTTAACCGTGGATACATCATGCAAAGCCATTTGTCATGCTTTGTCAAATCGTCATTGCCAACAATTGAATTCAACCATTTTTTAATCTTGGGGTCATTCACATTGTCATTATATATCCAATTTTCGTTACCGGTGTTATAAGGCGGGTCAATATAAATACATTTTATGCGCCCCTCGTATTCGGGCAGCAGGGCTTTAAGGGCTTCCAGGTTGTCGCCATGTATAATTTTATTGCCGCTGCCGGTTTCAGTGCTGCCCTGCGTGCCGTTGTTAAAACCATAGCTGTGTTGTAATACGCGGTACGGCACAGCCAAATGGTGGTTAATCACTTTTTCCTTTCCTATCCAGTGTAATGTTGGCATGTATGTAATAAGCTTGTACGCAATTTAGGGCGTA
>Ga0364894_10622_pt1 | contig 12254 bp, 11 predicted proteins | sample ExccelJu500001D4_FD_206942 | JGI IMG/M metagenome (GOLD analysis project Ga0364894, IMG submission 206942) | Enriched cells from Trout Bog Lake Hypolimnion, Wisconsin, USA - BchlTB.July16.5000.01.D4 | ecosystem: Environmental > Aquatic > Freshwater > Lake > Hypolimnion/Profundal zone | place: USA...
GGTCGCCCTTCGGACCGCTTTTTGGAATAAGGTAACGTTTGTAACTTCACGCGGAAACTTAACCAGTTATTCCGTCACCGATAGCGATATACAATACCCATCATGTTTGAGGGATGAGTGGGTCATTTCGGTCGGAGGAACAGGAACAGATGGCAAATGGAAGACTGTAGGTAATGGCAATCCTAGCGATTCTGTCGATTACAAAGGTGAAGCATTGATTGGCCATCAAGTAGATGTCTCCGCACCGGCTACGAATGCAATAGTAACAACAGTATCAAACGTTCAAAATGCATATACCGGTTTTAATGGAACCTCATCGTCTGCACCACACGTTGCAGGGCTTGCAGCGTTAATACTGGCGGAACAGAATGTTGACGGACAGTATGGCTCCGGGAATTTATCACCTGATGATGTTCAGTTTTTAATTAAGCGATACGCCAAAGGGTATCCAACGTATGACTACAAATTAGGTTATGGACTGATAAATGCAGGTAATACATTGACTAATTTGCAATACCCCGAAAATCAAATAATTCATTCAGGGAGTCCAAATACCCATACAAGCTCGTATGTAAGCACGAACACCGTCAGCGTTCCGTATCCAATCGGACAATTATCAGCCGGAGTGTATTATGCCGATGTTTTTAAAGTCACAGAATCATTTACCAATTACTTTTTTTCAGGCTATACGGTTGAAGATGTATGGCCAGTACTTTCTTCCACTGTTGGGTATTCTCTGGCGAACCCGATTACGGATGATGCCTGGCAAAATTTTTCAAGTACCATATCCGGAATTTCAGATGCAGTAACCGCTTATACCTATGCCTATCATATTACCGGTGCCATAGGAGGAGGAAGTGTGGATTACTGGATTCCAGCAGATACTAATAATATACATACCGCCTATTCAATACATATTTATGATCCATATGAAACCGCCGTTCGGGATATTACCTCAGTTAGTAAAGGCGGCGAGTTCGTTCTCTATCCTAATCCTACAAGCGATTTGATACACATTGAATATTCGGTTGCAACTTCTTCCGATGTTCATTTGCAAATTACTGACATAACAGGGAAAGTTGTTATGACTGAGAATTACGGAAACCAGATACCAGGGTCATACCAAAATACACTTTACCTGAGTCAATTAAGCCAAGGTCTGTATATTTGTAATATGGTGATTGGTAATGAGCATTTTGAGAGAAAATTGGTCAAACTTAACTAAGGTGCATCGTTTATTAACAATGGTATTTAAATCAAGTATTGCGGCGGTCTTTACTGTCGCAATACTTTTTCTTATACCCGGCTGCCATAAGGAAACTGACCCAAACGCTTGCATACCATCGTCTACTTTTCCACCGAACTATGCGCAACTTGCTACGGGCTGTTTTTATAATCCATATTTCAATCCTAATAACCCTGACCAGTTTAGTTTTATAGATGGTTGTCAGAGAGACTCTACTCCGGGGGTGTATATTTATTCGTTGTCCCAGCGCACCTCACGGTTTTGTACTCCCATCGTGCCTACATCAGACTGGCCTAAATGGGGGAAATCTGGCTGGATCGCTTCCGGAAATAATGGACAGATTTATAAAGTAAATCCTGACGGTCAACAATTTTCATATATTACTGACTCCTATGATAACTGGAGGCCTATATTTTTCCCGTCTGGCAATTTAATCGTGCACCTGCGACAATATCCCGTAACAATGGTAATAAGCGATTTGAACGGGAACTTGGTAGATAGCCTTGTTACGTTCTATGGTAGTGGTTCAGTAAGTTATGATTCTATTATCGTAACACAACAATCTGACGGATCGAATGTAGTTGCGTTTTATAAACCAAATCCTTTACGGCTAATAAAGACTATGCAGTTAATGCCGGGCGGAACTGTTCAAGATATGGATTGGATACCTAATACACACAAATTTGTATGGTGTGCACTCCTAGGTGCTTTATTTATTACCGATTACGATACCGGTAATACCACACAAATTCACAGCGGCTGTACATCTCATAATTTCGCAAGTGTTTCTGTTTCGCCTGATGGTCAGAAAATTATTACAAGCTCAACGCTCTACACAGTGAATAATGAGAGCAAGACAATTACGGAGAACAATATTATCGAGCTATTTAATATTGACGGCAGTAATGATACACAGGTGTTGCCATAGATTATTTACATACGAATTCTCCGGGATCTGAATGACACGAAGAAATACATACCTCACACCACGGAACACGACCCTTACCGCCCAGTACGGAAATATGGCAACTTACGTCCGCGGTATATGCCTGTTGTCGGTTGCCGTGTTTTTGATACCGACCAAAACCACTTGCCAGCAAATTCAATATTTGAATCCACATTCAATAAGCGCGGGGTTTGCAACCGGTGGTACTCTGTTTAGTGTCGCAGATACGGCGACATATACAGACAGTATGAGTTCGCTTTTAACCATTGCGCATGGGTACAATATTCCAACCATGCTTTCCAGCGGTTTATGGCTCGGCGGGATTGATCCCGGAGGAAATGGAGACTTTGCAGCGAGCACGGTTTACCGCAATACTGATTGGGCAACCGGTCCTTGTTCTGATACGTACGATGCCACATACGACAGTTTATACAATAAAGTATTTAAGGTAACACAAGCCGATATTGCGTACCATATCGCCCATTATCAGGACAACGGGTATCAAATGCCTTACTCAATATCAGCGTGGCCGGGCAATGGAAGAACCGTCCATCATGAACAGCAAACTTTAGCACCGTACGTCGATGTTAATCACAACGGGATATACGACCCCCAAAACGGGGATTACCCGAATATTTGTGGTGACGAAGCGATATTCTTCATGTTAAACGATGACAGGAATCCTCATAGCGAATCCGAGGGCGGGAAATTTCACGTACAGGTTAACATTTTGGCCTTTGACGTTCAGAACGGTATTGCCCCAAGCGATTCTGCTGCAATAAGCAACACTGTTTTTATGAAGCTGAGCCTGGTGAATTGTTCCGCTACCAATTACACGAGGGTTATGCTTTCCCTTTTTAACGACTACCGTATTGGCTGTTATGAAAACGATAGAGCAGGATGCGATACCGTGCTAAACGCTTTTTTTGGATATAACGGAGGCTATCCAGATAGTGGTTGCAGCAATGGCAATAGTTATGAAAATAAGGTGGCGCAGGGAGTTGTGTTTCTAAATCAAAAATTATATACCCACGCCGTGTTTAACGCGTTTGCCGATACAGTTAACCCGCAACGTCCGGTTCCACCAGGCGACTATTTGAGAAATTTTCAGTTAGGTTTTTGGTATGACGACATTTCCGAACCCTTTACCGTTGGCGGGGACGGCTTCGGTGGGCAAATTCCGACCCACTACATTTATCCAGGCGATCCGTTAAATCCTTCGGACTGGTCCGATATGACTTCTGGTACCTTGGCAGGGCAACGGGCAGGGATAGGCACGGTCAAGTTAGATTCATTGCTTACAGGGCAAACAAAAAATGTTGACCTTGCTTTTGTGAGTTCATTTGTTCTTTCATCAGATACCGCCAATGAAATAACCGCGCTGAAAAAAAACCTAATATCTACTCAGCAATTTTATACCACACTTGGACAATGTGGAAATGAATATGCCAGTGTGAGTTCTTTGGTTTCAGATAAGGCTACCGTCAAATTATATCCAAATCCGACTTCGGGAAATCTTTTCTTGGCCTATACCATTTCTACTCCCACTATGGTAGAGGTACAAATTACAGATGTAAGCGGAGCGATAGTTACGCATGAGATTTTAGGAGAGCTTGGCTTAGGGAATCATACGCATAGTTTGGATATTAGCCAATTAAGCCAGGGTATCTATATATGCTCCGTGCGAATAGGTAATGATAGCTTTGCAAAAAAGTTGGTGAAATTGAATTGATTAGAGTCGTTCAATTTAATAAGTCTGCCGCTAAAGGTAAAACATACACCCACCAAATAGCTTTTTCGTTTATTTTTTATTGAATTAAGACTAGCGTGGTCGCGACCTAATATTAACAGGTTATTTCTAAAAAGATAACCTGTTAAAACATTTTCGAAAGGTAGATCACTTGCATAGGGAACCCTAGATAGGGTAGAATAGTGGTATTAGTTTCTCACTTGAGATAGCCCACTATTATTTCACAACTAAATATTTTTTTATGCAAAAATCGTCAATCAAGCGCGACGTATTCGCGCTCGTTACCAATCAAATTATTGATCATCTTGAAAAGGGAACCGTGCCCTGGAAACAACCTTGGACAAAGAAAGGTTTGCCTCGCAATCTTGTGACCAGAAAATCCTACCGTGGTATTAACGTCTGGTTATTGAATTCTCTTAACTACGAAGAAAACATGTTTCTCACGTACAATCAAGTCCGCGACCTGGGTGGGAAAGTACGAAAAGGGGAAAAAGCACACCTTGTAGTGTTTTGGAAATGGATTGATAAAAAGTCAGAGCAATCAACTGAGAAAGATACCTCCAAGAAAATTCCATTGCTGCGATATTTTCAAGTGTTTAATATTGCCCAATGCATTGATATCCCACAACGCCATTTACCCGTCATTATTACCAATCCCAATAATCCAATTGAAATATGCGAGGCAATAGTAGAATCTATGCCCAATGCGCCTGTAATTCGGCACATGGGAGACGAAGCCTATTATCAGCCATTCTTTGACCTGGTAAATATGCCTTCGATAGCGCGATTTGTTAATAGCGAAACCTATTACTCAACGCTATTTCATGAATTGATTCATAGTACCGGCCATAAATCACGCCTCAATAGGAAGGAGATTCAAACAGATGTTACGAATAGGGCTGATGCTTATTCCTTAGAAGAGCTAACGGCCGAAATCGGAGCTTGCTATCTAAACTCCTTCGCCGGAATTGGTGGATTGGATTTTGCGAATCATATAGCATATATACAAGGTTGGCTGAAACGATTACATGATGATAAGCGGCTGATCGTATATGCAAGTGCCCAGGCTCAACGTGCAGCAGACTATATACTTAATTTAAAACCCACCAATACCGAAGAGGGTACAACCGAGGATATGGTTCTAAAAACTATTGGTGTATGAGCAACAAGGACAACGCCAAGACCCGTAAGCTAAAGGTTTATTATGGATACCTTAGCAATTCTTATAAAAGAATTCCGATGATTCGCGTTTCCGGTAAGTACCTAGCCCAAAGCGGTTTTAGAATCGGAACGATGATTGAGTTAACTATTTCAGAAAAATGCATTGTCATTAAAGTAAAGTAATACAATATCTAAGCGACAACGTTTGACATTTAGCAAACGTTGTTTTTTATTCAACAATCATATACTTTGATTCCTTTAATTTATTAAATAACTCAACTTCTTCCGATTTTTTGAGCTTATCGAGATCGTGAAGACGATTATAGTCTATTCCCGAGTTCTTTAACTCATCAAAGTTTTTAAAAGATTCTTTGCATCTAATAAATACTATACGACCCGAACGAGGTTCCAATTCGTTAACTCCACAATATATTCCATTCAACTCATTTACTTTATATCCATCACTTTTATCTTTTATTAGTTTTAATGTGTATTTATATTTAAAACTGTCTGTGCTTTTTCCAAAAAAGTTGGTAATACAAACAATGTCATTATTATAATAAATATCATTATCAACAAAGCCCTGATAAATTTCAGCTTCCGCAAGTTGCATCGTCACTCTACCACTTGGCTCGATAAAGCAAATTCCTCGAGTGATTATAGGTTTTGGATCTTTAGATATCGCCCGATTCTTAAAAAAACCAAAATAATATGATCCTGCTATACGTTCAACAACTTTGAATATTTTATGAGAAGCAAAATCGTCAAAAGAGAGTATTTTAGGTTCATTAACAGATATTCGCTGTTTCCAAATATCAAAAGTAATTCTCGGATCAACACCGTCCTTAGCTGCTTTCTCAGCCTCTGGAAATGATTTCCTTTTTTCTAAAATCAACATCCCGGCCACCGGCATATCTACATTTTGCCTAGAAGTAGAATAGGTTCCCTTAATAACCTTCAGACTGTAAAAATCGGTATCGTGTACTGCCAAACAAATATTAGTTCTCAAATGTGCCTTAGAGTCATCTTCTTCAACTAAATTTATATAAAAAGTGCTTTGACTTAGCCGAAAAAGGCCTCCTGGTTTATCAGTGCGCTGTACCGATTTTGTAATCCACTTTTCATCACGATAAAAATATTTGACAGTTGCCTTTTCTTCCTTCTTATTTAACTGTAATACTCCCACTTCGATCTGTTTATTACTCTCATTAAAATAGTACATACAATAAGTATGAATGTCATCACTTGAGTCAATCAATTCATTTACTTTTCGTTCAACGAAACCATCCACCAGATTTTTATTTATATAAGAAAGATATTTATAGTACTTTTCACTATTTATGTGTTTCAAATAATCTGGCACCGGAATTAGGTTTTGAACTGCATTCCAATAGAACTCACCATTAAAATTTTCAATTGAATTTTCCAAATGATAGAAATCGAAAATCTTTTTGCTGAGCTTCTCGATTCTTTCAATTTCTATTCCTTCAGAGTCTTCCTCCCTCTTTTGGAATGGTAAACCTCTTAGTTTATCAACCAAATTTTTGGATTTCCCTTCCAATATTTTATCCTTCACAAGACACGATGTAAGCTTTTCTACGAACATTTTCTCACTGATTCGATCAGGATAGCTAGGTATTTGATGCATTTTTGTGTAAAGTTCCATTAGTACTTTTAAGTGAACTATACTCGGAAATGGGGCCTTATTTCTTGCCATATTTTTATATCTAATTTGAGAGGATTAAAAAAGTCTTTTGGGTTTTATGTAGTTTCATTCTGACGGTAAATATAAAACTATACATTGCGATATACGATTTTTTTTGGGGATTTTTATTTAGAAAAATAAATTTTCTATTTACCATTCTTTAACCAAATTATTATTTCTAAATTTGTCATCCCATATCTGACCGGGGATTGGATTTAATCCCCAATAGCAGGAAAGTTTACGGGGGGCAGGTATAATAGTTCAGGTTACAGAGATGATGACAACACGACTAAGCATTTCATCACATTAATATGAGAAACACTCTAGAGTTAATAACGTAAGCAAAAATCATTCCTGAGATGGAATGATCCAGGAAGTATGTCTTAAATAAAAAAACCAGGCTTTGACACCTGGTTGGTTTGAACAAAATCGCCCCGGCCTGCGGCGTGAGAACTACTAGCCGGTATATTTTGTAATTGTAAAATTACAAAAAAGCGATAGAAAGAACAAATCCGAGCGTATTATACGCTTTTCGGGGTTGTTGTCAATTTTTCTATTGTTCCCTCCAATCAGGTTACAGCCCAAAACTGTAACTCATGAAAAAGCAGTACGAAAACTTCAAAGCGGCATACCCTTCACAATTGCCCTCACTTTTAAGCCTCCAACTGGAATGCAGTTTTCTTAACTCGATTTGTGCCAATCGAGCAAATCACGACATTTTTAGTATTTCAGACACCATACTACGTACTGAAATATGCCTGCGCCTTCTTAATGAATACTATCCAATAGAAGGGGAAATACTAATTGACCAATGCAAATTACTTTATAAAGAATTGAACGCTCATTACAATGTCTTAAGCGTGTTTTCTGAAAATGATTTTCTAGGAAAATAAAACCCAAAGAATGAAAGCGAAAAAATTCAATCCCGAGGAACTAAATTTTCTAGCGCAACGACTGGCCGAGCTTTTACGTGAGAAGATTGACATACCGAAGGAAGAGTGGATAAGCGAACAAGAAGTTATGACCATAACCGGTATAAAAAGCAAAGGCGCAATTATGAAACTTCGACAACAAGGAAAAGTTCGCTATGTCCAGCCATTTAAAAGAATTATTATGTATGATAAAAATTCTGTTTTTGAATTTCTTTCCAAGCACGTTAAGGAAACCTTTTAATTATGGACAGAGAAACATATCGTAAAATTTTCAGACACTGTAAAGTGAATAAAAGCAAGAAGGACGAGGAGGGCAAAGAATTCACCCCGGGTTAATTTTATTGCATAATAAAACATCTATATGTTAAGATGCCATTATAGACATCTCAGGCGAAGCTTTGCCCGAAAAGGGCAAATAGAAGTGCTTTTAGTTCTTTATATAACTTAATAATTTAAAATAAATAACAATGGAAAATGCAAATAAAAAACCTGTTGCGGTTATTTCGGTGCAAGAAACCGTAGAGGTTCAAAAAAAGAATATTGATGCTGCACATGAAGAGTATTTAAAAGAAATCAAAGGATTGAGTACGGATTATGCTATACATGGCCTACCGGAGCGAGACGCCGCTTCTATTGAACCATTTATTGAGCCGATACGCGCCAAATATGCTGGTATCCTTAATGATAACTCACTTCATTTTAGTGCCAGTGTGGGTACGCCGGTCAAACTGACCACCTAAGGCCGAAGCAAACTGACCACTGATTTTGCTGGCGAAGATTTTAGAAGTTCATGCATTATTGGATGGTTAAAAAAATATGGTTTTTAATGTCAGATTCTGGTCAATTCGGGACTGTTTTCTGATTTTTTTCTGAGCGACTCTCCTTTTAAGTCTAACCTGTGTGCTTCATGGATAATTCTATCCAGTATAGCATCAGCCACAGTTTTTTCTCCGATTATATCATGCCACTTGTTGACAGGAACCTGCGATGTAATAATAGTGGAACTTTTGCCGTGCCGGTCTTCTATTATTTCCATGAGTGCTGCGCGACTGGGTCCGTCTAAGGGTGTTATTCCAAAGTCATCCAGTATTAAAAGGTGCTGCCGCTCTATTTTTGCTACGTCCTTCAGGTAAGAACCATCGGCCTTAGCCATTTTTAGTTTGCCAAAAAGCTTGGCTGTATTATAGTAGGCTACTCTGTATCCCTGGCTGCAAGCCTGGTGGCCTAAAGCAGAAGCAATATAGCTTTTGCCTATACCGGTACTACCGGTAATCAGGATGTTCTCGTGCTTGTCAATAAACTGGCACTCTGCAAAGCGCATGATAAGGTTCTTGTCAATGTTGCGGTCTGTATGATAGTTCAGTTCTTCCAGCACAGCCTTGTATCTGAACCGGGCATTCTTCAGGTGCCTTTCTATATTCCTGTTTTGCCGGTCGTCCCATTCTGCGTCAATAAGGGTAGCAATCATTTCATCGGCAGTGTAGTCTTCTTTCCTGCCTGATTCAAAGCTGGTTTTAAAGGACCGGAACATGCCGAAGAACTTCATCTTCCGCATTTTTTCTAACGTTGTTGCATTCATTGTTTTCTGTTTTTAGGTGATTTATAATTGGTTTACTGGTAATAATCTTCGCCACGTATATTCTCGTGCAGGGGCATTTCTAATTGCTTGTTTTCATCGGTCTCATCGTAATGATCCATTTGCTTTTCGAGGATAGTCTGGATGGTCTTGTAGTTGTAGATACCATAGCCCAGCGCCCGTTGACAGGCTTTTATCAGCCGTTCATTACCCACCTTTTTGGCGAAGCTTAGTATGCCGACACATGATTTGTAGGCTTGTTCCGGGTGCTGTTTGCGGTCCAGTATTTTCAGGATATAGAGGCGTACATCTTCGTGTATTCCCCCGGCCCAGCCTAAAAAGCGTTCCGGTGTCCATTCGCTCACAAACCGGTGTTCAGAGGCCAGGTGGTCTTTCTCGGTGGTATAGTTATAGGGGCTTTTGGTGCGAAGATGTACCGCAATCCGTTCATAGTTATAGAACACCTCTACGGTGCTGCGCGAGTACATCAGTTTTACCTTCTTGCCAATGAAGCGGAAGGGAACACTGTAGTAGTGTTTATCAGCGCTCATGGATACATGGCCGTTCTTCATGACAGTGGCAAAGAGCTGTTTCTTTAGTTCATAACGTAGCGGGGGCAGCGGAGCAAGTGTTGCGCGTTCTACCTCTTCAAACTGTTGCCTGCGGTTGTAATTGCGTCCTTTGAGCGGGGTAAGGTTATGCACCTCCAGGGCGACCAGTATGGCCCGGTTAAGCTCTTCAAGGGTAAAGTATTGATTAGGGCGCACCTGGGTGTAGATGCGCGTGTAAATGATTTTTACAGCCCCCTCTACCAGCGCTTTATCCTGGGGGCGATAAGCCCTGGCGGGTAATATGGTGGTGCTGTAATGTTCAGCAAAGTCGGCAAAGGTTTCATTTAAAACCGGCTCGTATTTGCTGCTTTTGATAACGGCTGATTTTAGATTGTCAGGAACTATCGCGGCAGGAACACCGCCATAATAGTGCAGCGCACCTTCACACGCCCCGATAAAATCTTCTTTCTGCTGGGTCATAACAGCTTCAACATAGGTGAGTTGACTGGCTCCCAGAATGGCTACAAACACCTCTACAGCCTGTATTTCCCCTGTCTGTTTATCTATGATACTTAGCTTGTCACCGGCAAAGTCTACATACAACTTATCCCCGGCTTTATGCTCTATGTGCATACTGGGATTTACCTGTGCTTTCCACCTGGCAAAATAGCTTTTGTATTGACTGAGGCTATAACCGTCAGGGTACTTTTGCCGGTAGGCCGTCCATAACAGAAGCCGGGTCATGCCTTTGCGTTTCAGCTCTTTATCCATAGCCGGGAAGAGGCCGAATAATGTTTGCTGTTTGGGGGTGATGGGCTTCTCTTCGGGCTTGATAAAAAGGTCTTCCAGGTCTTTGTCGCTTAGTTCATTGATCTCTTTAAAACTAAGTCCGCTGCGTTCAAATTCCTTCAGATATTTCTTCAGCGTATTGCGCGATACACCGGTATGATTGGCTATCAATAGCTTATTACGTCCTTGCGAATGAAGGCGGAGAATGTGTCTTATTTTACTCATGATTATCGGATTATTAGCCATTCTCGTCAGTTGTTTGAGGCAACTTAGAGTATGCTTCCGCTAATGCATGAACTTATCTTTTTCAGGTGGTCAGTTTGGACCGGCCTTGGGTGGTCAATTTGGACCGGCCAAGGTGGTCAGCTTGCTCCGGCCTTAGGTGGTCAGTTTCACCGGCGCTTCCATGCATGCCTGCCATAAATCAGCAATAGTTTTGCCCCCATCGGTTACCCAAAAAATTGGTCCCCTTACTGAATCAGTTGAGTGGCCCTGTTTTTGCAAAATTTGTCTTGCCAAATCGCTCATAGAAAATCTCTTATTATTCCATAGTAAATCGCCCTGGCTAATCTGTACTTTATAGGACGGAAACAGGTTACCCCTGTAGTCTCTGAAAGTTAAAGTTTGGCCATCTTTTAAATAACCTAGATTAACAAGCTCAAGAAGGTTGGTTTTGCGGCCTTTGGGGCGCTTATTAGTTACCTGGGAGTTCTGTTTTAAAGGACTGATGTCGGGAGCCGGTGTTTTAATTTCGTCACCCGTGAGTCCAAGCAATCTTTTAATCGTGTCACCAGGACCTTTTTCAACATAGGGAATGGCTTTGCTTACTACGTAAGCGTAAGTTTGATCGTCAATTTGTATGTTTTGCATAGTTTGATGTTTAGGGTGTAAAGCTAATAAGAATTATAAGAATAACAAGTTTATTCTTATAATTCTTATTTATTTTTTTGGTGTTGACTCTGGAATTATGTCGTGCAAGGCAATCTCTTCGAAATGTACCAGGGTTATATGAAAATCAGGGTTTACTTAAATGCCGAAACAAAAGCCTTTATGAAGCTTGTGCTAGTGCTTTTCGTTTAGTTACACAACTTAAGCAGACTCCGCATTCCTCTTTACCATTTGGACTATAGCAATTGTTTTCCCGTAAAGAACTTTCGGATAAAAATGGGAAAGAAGCTTTGGACAAATTTCGTTCTTTATATACGACGTTCAAAGATTACCCCCGAGGCTCAGTCAAAAATATCCCAATACGCGAAAGGCGTGGATTCGCAGCTCGAGCGATTAATATTTTAAGGCAATATTTAGAAGGTAACTTATGAAATCAGTTGTACCAAGAATAATTATTGATGCATTGTTTCGTTATGTACCAGCTAACCTTATTTTGCATTCAAACTATGGGCCTAAAAGCCAAAATGTAAAGTATGGACACTCTCACAAAAAGGTAAACAACGATCTAATATTAAGATTACTTATTAATGGAAAATCGGAATACACGGAAAGCGAGTTGGAAAATAGACTTAACTTTACATTAGATAGAATTAATCTAAATAGCTGGGGAAAGGAAAGGCAATCTACCATATTTAATTTATTAGCCCAAC
>Ga0364894_10627_pt1 | contig 12171 bp, 13 predicted proteins | sample ExccelJu500001D4_FD_206942 | JGI IMG/M metagenome (GOLD analysis project Ga0364894, IMG submission 206942) | Enriched cells from Trout Bog Lake Hypolimnion, Wisconsin, USA - BchlTB.July16.5000.01.D4 | ecosystem: Environmental > Aquatic > Freshwater > Lake > Hypolimnion/Profundal zone | place: USA...
ATGACTTAGCGGCAAAAATTAAAACGGATAAGATTAGTTGCATTTTCTTATCCGTTTTTCCTATTCAGTATTTAGCTTTGATTGCCGTTAATCTGTGGGATTTAGACGACAGAATTGTGCAAACACCTCAAATCAGCCCTACAAACGTTCGATATATTTCTGTACTACTTGGCGCTGTGATGTTCGAAGATCAGTGCTTGTAGGGCTGGTTTGAGGGGGTTTTGATGTTCGGACTGTTGCCTAGTATTCAAAACCCTGTTTGTTCCATTTGGAACATTACCAATAAGCTAAGTCAGACGTGCTGGCAATGAGCGCAGGAACACCACTTCCGGTGGCTTTGCAGGCATGCGTTCTTAAGTCCCACTGTTCGCAAGTAGCAAATTCAGGGCTATCAATGTTCACATGGATTTCATGTGTTTCTGGTGAATACACTAGGTAGCCTTTAACAGGGGTTTTAGTTTTGCTAGATGCGTCGTAATGCACGATCCAAGAAAACAGGTATTCCCCTGTTGTTGGAATGTCAGTGGTTGCCAATTTACGAATGGTATCCATTTGCATGTCATTCTTAGCCATCGCCTCCCATTTCAAGTATGGATATAAGTCGATTAAGAATTTGGCTTTGGGATTTTTTACTTCGATGGTGCCATTAAAGATGGCTTTGCGAAATAGACCTTTCCCAAAAGTGGTGTTGAACTTGTCATTAATAAATAAACGGACTGCTATATCTCTTTCTGTGCTCATTTGTTATCTCCTTGATGTGATGAGTTGCGAGAGTTGGTTGCAAAAGCAGTTGCCAATGCAGTTTCAAGAGGAGTAGATCAAAAGATCGTCTCAAGAAGTGCAGTCGCAGATCTCCAAAGGAGAAGTTTCAAGTGTTGTTTCAAATCAGAGTTATTCATTTGCCACATGAGTAACTCGATTTGCAACTAATTTGAAACTTGTTTTTATATGCGACTTTTTTGAAACCATGAAACTCGCAAAAATATTTATGCCTTGATAACAAAAACCATATTTTTTCTATCCAAAATTATCGAAAAAGAGAAAGAGGGCAAAAAGAGGTCGACCAAACCAAATGATCGACAACAAACTGCTTGTGCCCATTAACAAACAAGGAGAAATTAAATGAGCACATTAAGTAACCTCAAGTTAGTAACAGTAAAAAAGCCAACCCACATGCCAGCGATCGTGATTCGCAGAAATAAACTATCTAGCAAGCTATGGGAGCAGATCCAATTAGCCAAAAGCCAAATGGACGGAACGCCTTTTGTAGTGATGAAATATCGCAGCGTTAAAGATCCTCAAACGGGATTGCGTAAGCAAGTAGAGATTCCCAAAAGAATTAAGCCGTGGTGGTTCCAATCAGAACAAGGCAAAGTATGCGTCTCAGTCAAATACGGAAGCTGGACAATTGAGCTTGCTAAAGGCAAGCCCAGTGTGGAAGTAGCCAGCGGTCCCGAACTGGTCAAAGCACTGGAATCAATAAAGACTGCCGTTGAAGCTGGTGAGCTGGATCAGCAGATTGAGATAGCTAGTGCTAGTTTAAGAAGTGGGTTTAAGCGTTAATTTGTAGGGGCGCCGCAGGCGCTCCGATAGTCGGGATTAGCTGATCCCGACGACCTTGCGTAGCTCAAGCCGTCTACACCAGCACTAGCTAGTGCGAGCTTTGGTGTTACGGCGTTCTTTTATTTTCAGCACCAGCTGGTGTGGGTTTTGAAAATAGAAGATGAGGCGGAGCATCCCATCGAAATGACGAGCCCGCTGGGCATAGAGTCATTGAGACTGTTTTAAGAATGAGCGTCCCGTAACTAGACGCTTATATTGTTTGTGGGGCGCCAAGACTAAGAAAAGCTAAATACTTGTATGAAGCAATTTAGGGCAACTGTAAAAGTAAGCGGCATGTGGGTCAATACGATTGTATTTGCCGACAATCCCATCCTTGCCTTTAAGTTAGTTCAGTCCCAATATGGCGCCAGTAATGTTTTGGTGCCGCCAACACAATTGGGGCATTAAATGAGATTCGATGAAATAGCCCCAATCAAGCCATTAAGCCCAGAGCAGGCCAGGCTTAAATCAATGAAAGATCGCGTCAAGCATGATCAAGAGGCAATTAAAGCAGAGCGAGCTAGGCAAAAAGTGGCTAAAGCACGGAAAGTCATAACAACCGTAAATCATCAGTTGTAAGTGGATTCATGATGAATCCTATCAAGGATTACGGTTTGGCGCATTTTTTCTATAATTACTTATACAAAAACAAGCACTATTGGCGTAAGTGATTGCACCGTATTTTTGTTTATCTGATTTATATTGGTACATAAAATATATGAAAAATAAGCCGATCACAGCTATGCTGGGCATATCGTTAGTGATTGTATTGATTGCTTTAGATCAGACGGTTGTTGGAACGGCAATGCCTAGTATCGTGGCTGATCTTAAGGGGTACTCTTTGTATCCATGGATTGCCGCCGTTTATCTTTTAACGAATGCAATTTTTACACCTATCATCGGTCGTTTAGGGGATATTCACGGTAGAAGACCATTTTTAATTGTCGCAATTGCATTATTTACAGTGTCATCAGTTTTTTGTGCGATGGCTTCAAGCATGATTGAATTGGTCTGTGCAAGAGCCCTTCAAGGGGCTGGTGGTGGAATGTTAATTGGCTCAGCATTCGCATCAGTTCCCGATTTATTTCCAAACCTTAAACAGCGTGTACGTTGGCAAGTTTTACTTTCATCAGCATTCGGAATTTCTTCTGCTGTTGGGCCGGCATTAGGTGGGTTGATGACCAAACATATTGGTTGGCGAAGTGTATTTTATGTAAATCTTCCAATTGGACTGTTAGCGTTCTTTATGGTTTGGCGTTATTTGCCACGCATTATTCATCACAATGATAAAGTCAGCGGGCTTGATTGGGTTGCTGTTGCCCTATTGGTGGCGACATTATTTACTTTGCTTCTGGCTTCCGAAATGGGTTCAGTTATAGGGTTTTTAAACCCTAAACTGTGGATCTTGATGATTGTCTCAATTGCTTTGGTTTACTCATTCTATAAACATCAAATGCGCAGTAACCGGCCCATTCTGCCTTCACATTTATTGGGACACACTACGATTCGTTTGCTGGCTGTCTTATCATTTTTGAGCGGAATGATGCTTTTTATTTTGATTTTTTATTTACCGCTATTATTGCAGGCAGGATTTGCTCTATCACCCAAAGTTTCAGGAACACTTGTTACTCCAATCTTAGTAGGCATTACCGTGGGCAGCATTATTAATGGGAGGATTATTGTCAAAATTAAGCAGACGCGATTTATTTATTTGATGGGCGTAGCATTGTTGATAATTGGGTTGTTGGCTCTCACGCAAACCAATCAAGAATCCTCACATGCATATTTACTACTTGCAAGTGCATTTTGTGGCCTAGGTTTTGGGTTCCAGATGCCTAATTTAACGTTGCAGATGCAGGCTACAGTGGCAAAAGCTGATTTAGGATCTTCCTCAGCCTTAGTTCAAACTCTTCGAAGCGTGGGAAGTATGTTTGGAGCCAGTATTGGAGGACTTTTAGTTAACTTATATTTTAATAATGCGATGACAGATTACTTCCGTCGTGTAAATATTAAAGATGAGGGAATTATTCAATTATTTGATACCCCACAAATTCTAGTTCGTCAAATCGATCAAGCTCATTTATTTGAATTAGTAAAATCGCTCAACATTAATGTTGTTGAATTGATTGAACAAGCAAGATCAAATTTAATTAGTGGTGTTCATCTGGCATTTTGGGCGGCGATGATTATTTCGTTGGGAGCAATCTGTGTAAGTTTTTTCTTGCCGAATATCTCATCAAGTAAAACGTTGGTTAGGGATACATTGGCAGAAACATCTAATGAGTATTTATAAAGTTGCCCTACTGCTCCGCATAGTTTGAGGTTTTTTACTATTTTGTGTCTAACACGACACTACAACCGTCCCTTAACTAGACGCTGACATCTAAAAATACCGTCCCACAGGATTAAACATCCTCACCCATACAGGATTTCCGTGTAAATCAACAGGGTTAGCCGCAGTAGGCACATTTTCTAAGCTACCCAGCACTTTCATTTATAATCCCAAGTCTTGGCCTGGTAGCTCAGTCGGTAGAGCAGAGGATTGAAAACGTAGGATAGAGGACTAAAACAGTTCTGCACATTGGGTCTAAGCTGAGCAAGACTCACTGCCCGCTAAGCACCGAATCTATTGGCTCCCAGCGGTTTCACATTTTCCCTAATTGGCATCGACAGCATTGAGCTGGAGAAAGCTTTTAATAGTTTTTTGCAATCGCAATTAACTCTGGCAACTTAGCTTGAATGTCTGGAATTAATGTTGCTAATTTGTTTTGTGCACCAGATGTCCAATTAATTCCTTTTGCCCATTGAGACTCAGCAGTCTTCAAGGTTTCTACAAGAACAACAGCATGTGTTTGAAGGCATACGATTGTTTTAATGGCTTCGAAATTATCAATTTGCCAAATTGGGAGTTGATTTAATGCTGCAGAAATTGTTTCTACTTCCGCTCGCATAAAAGTTAAGTCGCCAGGATTAAGCGATAAAGTGCTTGCCCATTGATTAAGCTTTTGTGCTTTTTGATCAACTCCGCCGCCCAATGAAATCGCTGATTCAATATACCTTTTAATTAGTTCTTTTTGTTCGCGCTCTTTTGTTTTTCTCTGATTTGAAAATTGGCAGAACATAACGACTAGGGTGACAACCACTGCGGCTACGGATCCAATTGCTTGAACCCAGGAGGCATATTCAGCGGAGTTTTCTGGCCATATAGTCATTGTTAGATCTTCCCATCTTTGACCAATTCGGGCAATCCCTGCCACCACTATTCCATCAAGCCTCGTTAGATAGAGGATATTTAATTGTCTGTTCTAAATGGAACAGGCTTTTTAGTTTGGCTCACTAATAACTATCGGAATAAACGCCAAGATGGGGGGCACGACAAAACACCACATGCCTATCTGACTAAACAATACTGCGCTGATGCCGCATCCAATGGCAAAAGATAGAACATTGGTGATGATGGTTGATAGGCGAGCCTTTAAGGTGGCCCGTTCCGTTGGCGTTACTCCCCGCACTAAATCAGCTACATCAATCATCATTTGAGTAAGTGGTCCAGTCAGAATGGTTGCGGGAACGGGATTGGTATAAATGCGAGAAATCGAGTTCTGAAGCGCCATTGCGCACACTAATAGTAGGCCAGTAATGATCACATGAACATCATCACCATGATGAGTGGGGCTAATAGTTGTTGCCATTACTGCGGCGGCAATTAGAAACAAGACTTTGAGTGAGAGTAATGTTCGCAGAACTGGTAGGCCTAGCATTGGCATAGAGCTTGCGAGCAACTTAGAAATAAAAACTATCAAACAGAAAACGGGTAAAGCAAGAATCTTTGCCCATATGCCTGAAGTCCCAGAGACAAGGGCCATGCCCAGTGTTACGAAATTACCAGTGACATGAGCCGCAAACAAACCCTGTAGTGCTAAAAAGCCAGCTGTATCTACATAACCAGCATTCAGGCTCAACAAGATTGGGGTAGCTCTCTTCATATGCCCTACTGTAACAAATCAAATTACTAATAAGGATTAAGTATTCTCGACACCAGTCGATTCCAGCCCTACTCCATCAAGCCTGGTTAGATAGAGGATCAGTTATTGTCTGTTCTAAATGGAACAAATTTATTTAGCGTCTAGTTACAGGACGCTCAATGACTGTTGTCGGCCGAGGCTGTGTAAAAACCCCCAATAAATCCCCTGTTTTTTGTAAACACCATATAGGCTCCAAACGTTAAATAAGTATCGCTAATTCACTGGTGCCACTTCACATGAAACGATTCATACAAGGCCAAGACCGAACTCAAAGCACCTTATTACCAGAATTACTTGATGAGTACATCTCCGAAGAAAACCCAGTCAGAGTCATTGATCTGTTTGTCGACGGGCTCGATTTAAAGAGCTTAGGTTTTGAAGGCGTGGTTCCTGCCGATACCGGTAGACCTTCCTACCATCCATCTGCCCTTCTCAAGCTCTACGTCTATGGTTACCTTAACCGCATCCAATCTACTCGTCGACTGGAAACCGAAGCCCTGCGTAATGTGGAACTGATGTGGCTCATTGCTCGCCTCGCGCCGGACTTTAAGACCATTGCGAACTTCCGTAGAGAAAACGGCAAAGCGATCCGCAAGGTCTGCGCCCAATTTATTGAACTGTGTCGCCAGATGAACCTCTTTACCGATGCCATGGTGGCTGTGGATGGTAGCAAGTTCAAAGCGGTCAATAGCTCTGATCAAAACTTCACTCAGGCCAAGATCAAACGGCGCATGCAAGAGGCTGAAGCTAGCATTGCGCAGTACCTAAAGGATTTGGAAGCAGCTGATCTACGTTCACCTGCGGGGTCTACCCCACATCAAGTCAGGCTTGCCGAGCGGATTGAATTATTTAAGAAGCAGATGAATGCGTTACAAGCCATTGAAGAGCAGGTGCAAGTAGCTCCAGATAAACAGGTCTCAATCAGTGATCCCGATGCTCGCTCGATGCAACACCGTGGTGGCGGTATCGTTGGCTATAACGTGCAAGCCGCTGTGGATACCAAGCACCATCTGATCGTTGCCCATGAGCTAACGAATATAGGCCATGATCGCAACGCCTTAGCCACGATAGCTGACCAAGCTAAAGAAGCCTTACAAGTAGATGAGCTGACGGTAGTAGCGGACACCCGATGATCGCGCATCAGTAATAAAACATTTTCTACAGGATCTGACGATCTTACGGAAAAGATAGTATTAGATTTTTGCGCGATACATTGTTTTACGGTAGTCATAAAATTAATTTATAAATTAAAAACTGGTATTAATATGTGAATTAGTTGTGCAGCATCTATCGAGCTTGTCCAAACACTGGCTCGCGCCCTTTTAAAAAAGCAGTCATACCCAGTCGATAGTTCCCCCTTACACATATATTTTTTCGAACTTTTTGGGGAAGTTAAAAGGCTGCAGGCTTAATTACTGCAGGCCAAGGGTTGTAGATTTAATAAAAAACAACTTAGGCATTTCTCCCTAAGTCATTGATTTCATTAGCACCTTTACCAGGACTTGAACGGGGGACGAAAGGATAGACCTGACCAACCCCTCCATCCAGAATACGATTCGCGGTTAGTTCACCGCCATTTTTGACTCTTTCACCAAGATAGCTGCTGAATCCATTTCTACCTTAACCATCTGATCGAATTTTTCTGGACTCATCACCATTGGTTCTGCACCAAGTTTATGCAGTTGCTCAATCACAGCAGGCTCTTGCATCACCTTAACAATGGCAGCATTTATACGATTGACAATTTTTGTAGACGTTTTGGAAGGAGCAAAAATGCCTACCCAAAAAATATATGAAGAATTAGGAACGCCGGCCTCAATGGTAGTAGGCACACTAGGTAACACTATAGAGCGCTTAGAGGTACCAACAGCTAAGGCCTGAAGTTTGCCATCCTTAATTAATGGCAAAGCAGAAACAATCGGTGAAAAAAACCAATCCACTCTGCCAGCTATCGTATCGGTAATAGCATCTGGAGTTCCTTTATATGGAATATGGTTGGCATTGATTTTCGCAGCCGTTCTAAATTTTTCTGCATTCATATGCGTTGCTGAACCATTGCCGGCAGAAGCATAATTTTTAACCCCTGGATTTGCTTGTGCCTTAGCAATCAAATCTGCAACTGATGTATAGCCAGCACTTGGTGATGTCACCATAACATTTGGTAATTGCACTAGAGAAGTAACACCAACAAAATCCTTCAAGGTATCGTAGGGTAAAGCGTTATAGATATATGGATTTACTACATGACCAGAAGATTGAATTAAGAAGGTATATCCATCGGGGGCAGATTTAGCAACCAAGGCTGCGCCAATAGTACCGCCAGCACCAGGCTTATTTTCAATGAAGATAGACGTACCCAAGCTATCGGCCACCTTATTAGCAATAAGACGAGCAATTACATCAGTTCCACTACCAGGAGTAAATGGAACAATAAAGCGGATAGTTTGGGCGTTCGGCCAAGGCGTTTGGGCATAGGAATTACCCATGCCAACCATTGGAATTACGAGGATCGCTATTAGCTTAATAAGGAACGATTGCACACTGAATTGAACTTGTCTCATGATTGTTGGTTTTCTATTAAATATTGCAATTAATCCAATTGATTGAAATTTAATTTGACGCCATGATTAAAACAACCTTAGCAATTTGGTTGCTTAAATTTTTTAACTGTCTTTTTTCACCTGCCAAAAAAGCACAAGAATCATTCGCATACAAAATATCTTCTGACCTTAGGCCATCCTTAGACTCGCAAAATACTGCTATCTCACCCTCTACTACAAAATAGATCTTCTCTACTGTTGAGCCATCGAGCGCAGTTTGCCCTCCGGGCTCAAGAACACTCATACCCATCCACATTGAATTACAGGGACTTGCCTCTTTACCCTGCAGACGATAGCAGGTCATATCATCGTGATTTGGCGCTTGATAAGTATTCGCCTCTTTAAATCTAGTAATGTGCATAAACGCCTTGCCTATAAATTGAATACAACTCGTTTTGGCGAGCCGCTCAACACTAGCTTATAAGCTTCGAGAGCATCATCTATTTTGAAAGCCTGATCTACATGAAATGGTTTCAGTTGATTAGATTCAAAACCAGATCTCAGTTGGTCTAATAGCTTGGTAGACTGAATACAATCTAACGCCAGGGTATCGATTCCAACAAAGGTATGCATGCCACGATAAAAAGTAAAAATATCAAATGGCACAGCTCTATCTTGAGTTGCTATAAAAATTTGAATACCGCCTTTTGCTAAAGACTTATTAGCAGCTTCAAAATAAGCACTACCCACCGTGTTAAAGATAATATTGGCGCCCTTACCATTACTAAGTTTTTGAACCTGTTCAGCAATTTGATCTGCTGCCAAGTCTTTAGCATTAATCACACTTACTTCAGCACATGCATAAGCACTAAAAGAGTTGGAACGTTGTACAGCAATTACCTGAGCTCCATTCATCGCAGCAATTTGAACGGCAGCTTGACCTACTTTCCCATTCGCACCCATAACTACTACAACCTGACCAGATTGAGGAAAGCCACTTCTGCGAAAACCCTCGTACGCTGTAACAAATGGCACTCCAACAGAGCCCGCCTCTTCAAAACTTAAGTTCTGCGGTTTTTCATGAAGAGCCTGCTCGGGCAAAACTAGCCAACCTGCGTGAGAACCATTGCGGGTTATTCCCACATCACCGCCAGAGCCCCAAACTTCTTTACCAAGCCATTCGCTAGGGCCATCCACTACTACGCCAGCAAAATCGCGACCCGGAATACGTGGAAAAATAGCTTTGGGCATGATCCCTAATGCCGCCTTAACATCACTAGGATTTACGCCTGCACTCACCACACGTATTAATGCCTCGCCACGATTTAAGGCGGGAGCTTGTTGCGCCTCAATCGAAGGTGAAAGCTCTTCAATTGACGATACTTTTTCATTCAAGCGTACTGCACGTAAATTTTCTTTTTGCATAGTCATCTCTGTACCAATTCTTACGAAGATTTGATGGGTAAATTTAGAATTGAACGCGCCTCTGCTGCATTAGCTAGTTCACCGCCCAAATCATTAATAATACGTTTTGCCTTGGCCACCAACTCAGCATTACTTTTTGCGAGCACACCTTTTTCTAAATAGAGATTGTCTTCCATCCCCACTCGCACATGTCCACCAGCAAGCCAGGCCTGGGCAACCATTGGAAACTCAAAGCGTCCGATACCAAATCCTGACCAGATAGCACCAGACGGCAAAAGACTACGAGCGTATAGCAGAGTTTCAGGAGAAGAGGAAAAACCGTATTTCACCCCAGTCACAAATGACCATAGGCCAGGTCCCTCAAGCGTTCCATCAGCAATGAGATCTCGCGCTAAATGCATGTCGCCTGAATCAAAAATTTCTAACTCAGGTTTAACGCCAGCTTCTCGCATGATATTGGCCATAATCCGTACATTACGCGGGGTATTAATCACAACATCAGCACCGGAATTCATAGTATTCAGATCTAAGGTACAGATATCGGGCTTAAGAGCAGTAATATGCGTTACCCGTTTTTCAGGTTGCATCAAACTTGAGCCAGGAGCTGCAATGCGCGGATCTTCAATGCTTGGTATGAAACGGCCGCCAGGGCCAGTAGTCAGATTAATGATTAATTGTGGATTAGCGTGACGAATCTGATCAAATACCTCGCGATAGAGATCTAACTCCATTGATGGTTTGCCAGTCTGAGGATCACGCACATGAATATGGACAGCAGCAGCTCCAGCTTCCGCTGACGCTAGGCACTCATCAGCAATTTGATTCGGTGTAATCGGCAAATATGGGGTCTGATCAGGCGTAGTCAGATTACCGGTCACGGCGCAGGTAAGTAAGGTTTTTTGACTCATATCTAATTATTATTAATTAAAGGTGGCGACCGCCATCAACCACAATTCGAGTGCCAGTTGAAAAGCGCAAACGGGTGGCACAAGCCTCAATAGCTGAGGCAACATCATCCGGAGTACCAATTCGTTTAAGTGGGGTTGTAGCTGCAGTCTTATCATTAAAGTCATCCCCGCGACCGGGAACAAAAGCCGAATCAACTACGCCAGGCGAAACACAAAGAACGCGAATATCTGGCGCCAGGACTTTAGCAAGAGACTCACTCACAATATCTAAGCTCGCTTTTGCTGCTACATAAGCCAGGTTGCTTCCAACCCCAGTAAAACCAGCAATGGATGAAACATTCACAATCAGACCATCTCCACTTGCTTTTAATAATGGTTGAAAAGCGCGAATAGAAGAAAACACTCCACGAAAATTTGTCTTCAAGACATCATCAATTAGATCATCGGTAAGTGCATCTAGATTTGCAGCTGGTACAGGCTTAGTAAAACCAGCTGAATTAACTAAAATATCACAACGACCTACACGTGCCTTAACTTCCTTGGCAGCGGCTACTAAACTAGCAGAATCCACAATGGAGGCATCCAAACAAAAATGCTTTCCGGCAGGTAACTGACTAATGTGTTTTTCACTTTTCTCGATTGCGCTACGTCCAACTAAGACACAAGTTGCCCCTAATCTGGCCAATCGCTTTGCTGTAGCAAAGCCAATTGCACCACTACCACCAATAATGACTGCAACTTTATTATTTAAATCATCTAAAGATTGAAATGTGCTCATAAAATCCTAAGGAATAGGTGGGGCTGGGAAAACCATTTCACCGGCTTGCAATACAAAAGAATGATTCAGCTTGCAAACACCAGTAGCTAAATCCGTTAAATACTCACCAACTAGTTGTTTCGATACGCCAAATACTGGATCACTCTCCAAGTTTTCATCAGTCGAATCAAAAACCTGAGTAATTAAAACTTTATAACCAGGTTTTGAAATCATAAAATGAATGTGGGCAGGTCTATTTGGATGCCTCTTTTGTGCACGCAATAATTCACCGCAAGGACCATTGGTGGGCACAGGGTATCCAGAAGGACGAATGGTAATAAAAAAGAATTCGCCATTTTCATTAGTCTCAAAGCGGCCGCGCAAATTCATATCTTCTTGGCGCTCATCCTGATTTTCATAAAAACCAACAGGTGAGGAATGCCAAACATCTACAATCGCACCACTGACAGGCTTATTTGACTCATCAATAATACGGCCACGCACCTCCATTGCTTGACCACCTAAATCAGTCCTAGAGATGCTGTCTCCCCATGAGCATAGGGGAGCATTTTTACGCCAGAATGGGCCAAGTAGTGCGGCATAGGAGCCACCATCTAAATCTAAATTATTAATTGTGGAGACTAAAGATGAGACTCCCAAAATATCAGCCGCAAGAACTACCTCATTAGTATTTTTTCCAGTTGCCTGACCAATGCCTACAATAAATTGGAGTGCCTTTTCAAATTCAAGCTCAGTAAGTTGATTCTCTAATACAAACTGATGAAGATGCTTAGTTAATGAGATCACCAATGTTTTAAGTCGCTGATCCTCGGTATCTTGCATCGCTGCAATCGTAATATCTAATATAGATTCGGGATTAGTTATCAGCGTCATCTTTGAACTCTAGCTCTCTC
>Ga0364894_10268_pt2 | contig 12127 bp, 5 predicted proteins | sample ExccelJu500001D4_FD_206942 | JGI IMG/M metagenome (GOLD analysis project Ga0364894, IMG submission 206942) | Enriched cells from Trout Bog Lake Hypolimnion, Wisconsin, USA - BchlTB.July16.5000.01.D4 | ecosystem: Environmental > Aquatic > Freshwater > Lake > Hypolimnion/Profundal zone | place: USA...
TGTAGGAACTCTTTTTCATTGACAGGGGCCGGTTTTAATTACCATGACTAATCGTTTTTTCTCTCTCGGCAGAACGGTGCTAAAATTATAATAAAAGATTGTTAAAATAGATTAACGGTAGTTAAAATTCGATATAAAATAGCAAAAATCAGCGGTGTTTTTTTAATTAGTAATTAAGGTGGCTAATTTTTAAAAAAATGGGCAGCCTTTACCGGCAGCTTATATTTTAAATGGTGGTTTAAAAAACAACAAACCGCTGGCTGACTTGTTACCCAATACCCTGCATTTTATAGATAGAATTTATTGTATGTAAAAAAGAAGGCCGCCCAATTTTAGTTGAGGCGGCCTCTTTTGCTTGTTCTTTTCGGTTTTTAAAGGAAGGATTTTTATGTATCTTATTTCATCCACCAAACTTTGGTGCTGGTGCTATTGCCACCCATTTTAGTTATTTGGGCGTTGTAGTTGTCGGCATTATTTACCGCCTCATCTTGTGCATATGGAAGGCGGTAGAATGTTGTATAAGTTGTAGATGGCTTGCTCGCAGGGTCAACCGGCGTGGCACCTGTTCTTCTCCACAAGTTATACGCCAGCCATGGTTGCCTAAAGTAGCTCAGCCATTCCTGCGCGTATATTTTATTAACCGCATCGGTGTTGGTGCCTGTAAAAGCAACCTTGGGGTTGGCATACAGGGCCTGCATATCGGCATCGGTTGGCGCAGCGGGTGCGGCAGCCGCCCAGTTTTCGCTGGCGGTGTTGGTAGCTGCAGCTATTTTGTACCAAAAATTAACTGACGATTTAATACCTGCCTTGTATTCTGCTTCTGCGTTGGTAAGGCTTTGGGCAACACCCAGGCCGCGCGCGTAGGCCTCTGCTTTTAAGAAATGCACTTCCGAGGCCGATAATATCACTTCTGGTATATACCACTCGTCGCGTATTAGAAACCAGTTTACCAGCGAAAATAAACAGCCGTTTTTGTTGGTAGGGTCAGTTGAGGCATAGGTGTATGCATTAATGTTATCGCCAGAACTTTTGCCTATGGTATAGGGTGCCCAATCGCCGGCGGCATTAGGTTCTACAAAAAGCTTAGCCCGGGGGTCAAAAATACCAGCGTCGGTGTTGTTGTCGGCAACCATGTTCCACATCGTGCTGCTCATGCGTACAAGGCCGGTGCCGCCTGTAGAAAAGCTGAACCACCTTGATGACAGGTCGTAGCCACCCAGCGATGCAGGCCACAAACAAACGTCGTTGTCGTCTTCAATCAAACCAACGGGGTTGTTAATGGCATCCAAAATAATTGGTGTGGCCACCTGCGGGTTTTTCTCCACCATCTGCATTGCATAACGCAGCCTGAGGGAGTTGGCAAATTTTTGCCATTTAGCCATGTTATTACCCAGTACAGTTTCAAAGCTGCTTAATGTTTGGTAGGGGTTGCCGGCCGCCGTAACAGGGTTGGCGCTGGTGTTTATATTTTTCACAGCCCATGTAAGGTCGCTCAGCAAAGAGTCATAAATGGCCTCCTGCGGGTCGTAAGCCACCCTAAAATCTGATGCCTTGCCGGTGTAGGCGAAACCCGCTTTAAAGTAAGGTATGTCGCCAAACTCGTCGGTTACTTTAAAGGTTTTCAAGGCACGTATGGTGTATAAAATCGCCTGTATGTTGTTCATTGATTCCTTGTCAGCAACAGCGTTTATCTTATCCTGCACTAGGTTTATGTTTTGCAGGGCGCTGTAGTAATTGTTCCAGATGTCGTCAACCCCGTTGGACAATACGAACGCTGAAAACGCCGTTGTGGCCGCCAACTGGGTTACAGGGTAGTAATAGTCGTTGTGTATTGAACCCTGCTCCGTGCCACCTAGAAACAGTGTGCCTTCAATGCCGTTTACTAAGGGCCCGATAGTGGTTGTGGAGGGCTTGTCATGGGTGGCATTTAGGCTTTGGTAATCTTTTGTGCAGGAATTGAATAAAAATATTCCGCACAGTAAGTATATAAACGTGTTTTTTAAACCGCGCATGGCTTTATTAGTTTTTGTGTTAATAAATGGGGCATTTTGTTTAGAATGATGCCTTTACTTGAACGCCCACAGAGCGAACGCCTGGCAAAGATGCAAATTCAATACCCTGGGCATTGCCTGCGCCATTTGAACCTTCTGGGTTTATATGGTCGGGCAATGAGCTATACAGGTAAAATAAATCCCTTCCCACCAACGAAATGGTAATGCCTTGGAAAGCTTTAGTTTTCTTCACAAACTCGTAGGGCAGCGTGTAATTGATGGATAGCTCCCTTAATTTGTACCATGTGTCGTTTAATACGGCTGTGCTATGTATCCAGTTATTGCCGTTGGGGCCGCTGCTCCATACACCATACGCCATATACTTGTAATAATAATGCACCACAGTGGAGTTGGGGGTACCGTCTGGGTATACACCTGGCAGTACAACACCCCATTTGGTAGATGTGCCGTCTGGTGTTACATAAGGCAGGCCGCCTCCGTCCCTTTCTTTAAGGGTTTCGGGTGCTGTGCCTTGTTGCATCATTGATGCGTAGGTGCCGCTCCATATTTGTCCACCTATTTTGCAGTCAATCAGCGCGCTAATGGAAAGGCCGTTGCTAAATGTAACCGTATTGGTTATCCCACCCCTGAATTTAGGGGTTGCGTTGCCGATAGGCGCAATAGTGTTGGATGATTGGTACATGGTACCCTTCATGGCGGCGGCAGTAGCGGCATCAACTTTAAAGTTCTGCATTATCATTGCCTCGTCCTGCAACAATGGTTTGTGTGTTTTTGCATCATACACATAATCGTAGCCCATAATAGCGCCAAACTCCTGGCCTACAACGGCTGAAATGTAGTTGCCGCTTGCACCCCAAATGTTTGCCATATCAACCCTGTTGGCACCTTCTGTTAGAGACAGCAGACGGTTGCGGTTGTTTGACATGTTAAGGCTAACATCCCATTTGATGGCCTTTGTATCAACTGCCCTTACTTTCAATATCATTTCCACGCCAGAGTTTTCCAACACGCCTGTGTTAACGATAATGCTGTTTACGCCTGATGACTGTGGCAATGGTGAGTTAAGCACCTGCTGTGTGGCACGGCCGTGGTAATACCTAAAGTCGAAGTTAACCCTGTTTTTCAAGAAGCCTAAAGTAACGCCAAAGTCGGCTGTTTTGTTAATCTGTGGTTTGTACGCAACAGCGGGCAGGGCCGATGGCAAGCTAGAAGTTGGCTGGCCGGCAAAGCTACCGGTATTGTAAATGGTGTTTATTTTATATGGGTCTACGTCAACCGCGCCTTCTGCCCAAGCAGCCCTAAACTTACCAAAGCTAAGCACCTTGGGGTCAATATTAAGTGCTTCTGAGAATATAAAGCTGGCCGAGAAAGAGGGGAAGAAGTAAGATTGGTCGGCTTTAGGTAGCGTGGAAGACCAGTCGTTTCTGGCTGTGGCATCAAAAAACAGGTAGTTTTTGTAGCCAAGGGTAAGAAAGCTGTAAACAGAGTTTAACTCCTTGTCATACCACGATTCAGAGGGCACCTGGCTGCCTTGTGTAGTGCCTGCATAGTTGCCAAAATAAGTTAGGTAAGGGTTTGCATAAGCAGAAGGCGAGTTGGTGCCTGAAATGCTATACATTGACCTTTTGTAGAACGTACCGCCAACAGAGAATTTCGCACTGAAATCTGATTTAAAAATCCTGTCCCTGTGGTAAGTAGCCAACCAGTCGTAGTTGTTGGCAATATCCCTTATAAGGCCGTGGCCATAGGTGCCGCCAATGGTGCCGGTTACGTCGGTAGGGTTGTTTATCACCAAGTCCTCATTGTTGTTGGCGTCAACACTGGCCCTAAACAAAAAGTTAAGAAAGTCGGTAGCTTCGTAGTTAATTTGAGCGGAGCCTATCAGTTTGCGCCTTGTAACAGTCTCGTTATTCTCATACGTGTTCCAGTACAAGTTTTGCGCACCGCCGTTGCCATACCATGGGTAGCCTGAGTATTGGTTTTTTGCGCCGTTGGGCAGCAGGTAATTCATCAGGTCTGCCGGGCGGTAGTTACGGCTATAAGCGTACACCAGGTTGCTTTGCAGCGTGCCTTCTGTGTTACCCAAAGCTGGTGCGTTGTGGTAAACATTGCTGTAGTACGATACGTTTACCTGCATGCTTACCTTACTGGTAACCTTCATGCTGGTACCAACATTAAATGAGTTTTGGTTATAGTTGGAGTTGGGGATGATGGCATTGTTATCCAAACGCGTGTAAGATGCCCTGATGGTGCCAAAGTCGTTACCGCCGGAGATGGATACGTTGTGTGTGGCTTGGTTGCCATTTTGATAGAAATTGCTTACGTTAGCCGCTTGCGGAACGTCTGCTTTTTGCGTGCCGTCCCACCATTTTATGGAAGTGCCGTCCATTTTATGGCCCCAGGATACACCCGAGCCTGTCCAGCTTACCTGGTCGGTAACTGCTACGTTGTATGGACCCGAGCCTGTTTTTTGGTCAACAAACATCTGGTTCCATCCGTCTGTAAGTACTGGGTTGCCGTTGCCATCGGTTGGGTATTGCGGTGCGTTTAGCGATACCATGCCGCCCGCGCCGTACTCATTCTGCATTTGTAAAAAGCGGTAAGGCTGGGTAACCTTGTAACCAAAGTTATAGTCAACACCCAGGCCTTGGCGCTTGGTGCCTTTTTTAGTGGTAATCAATATTACGCCGTTGGCACCGCGGCCGCCGTATAGCGCCGCTGCCGCAGGTCCCTTCAGCACAGTCATGTCCTCAATGTCCTGAGGGTTAATAAGGTTTATGGCACTACCCCAGTCTTTGGGGGCGGTAACATCCTGCGCTGCGGCAGGTATGGTATTGTCCATTGGCATACCATCTATAATTATAAGCGGCTGGTTGTCGCCCGAAATGGTGTTGTTGCCACCAATAACTATGCGGGTGCTGCCACCATCCACGCCGTTGGGTGTGGTAATATTAACACCGGCCATTTTACCTTCCAGTGAGTTGATTACGTTTGGCGCGTTGGAGCGTGCTATTTCGGTGCCTTTTACCTCTTCCACCGAATAACCCACGGCCCTTGTGCTTTTCTTAATACCCAGCGCCGTGGTTACCACCACATCGTTAAGCGTTGCCGTGGCCGACGATAGGGTAACGGATGAGGCAGAACCAGCTTCTACCTCTTTAGTTTGGTAGCCGATGCTTGAAAATACCAGGATGGAAGTGGAGGAGGGGGCTTCAATTTTGAAGCTTCCCAAAGCATCTGTGAGGGTGGCCGTTTTGCTGCCCTTTACAGATACAGAAACGCTGGGTATAACTTTACCCAAACTGTCTGTTACGTAGCCCGTAACAATTTTTTTCCCTTGTCCGTGGGCGACAATGCTCCCGATGCATAAAAGCATGAAAAGCAAGAGGAAGTTTCTCGTTTTCGTCATAGCTGATTGTTTTAGTGTATGTGTTATGGTTAAAAAAAGTTAGTCGCTATTTATAAATGCCTTACATGTTTGCAAAAGGCATTAATTGTTTTTTGTATAAAAATTAGTTTGCTCGTTCAGCACCGCTATGTTCTTTCTTATTTTGTTCTCATAGTTCTCCATCACCAAAGCTGCCGACCCTATCAGCTCGGCTTCGTAGCCAAGTGCCGACACCTCTATTTCTGAGCTTGCCGCCAGCCTGGGTATGCATAGTTCGTTCAACGCTTGCTGCACGGGTGCTTTTAATATTTTACCGGCAAGCGAACCACGGCCGCTTAGGATAATTATTTCAGGGTTAAGGATATGGATTAATATGGCTACCCCGCGGCCAATGTTATATCCGGCTTCCGAAAACAACTCCACGGCAAATTGGTCGCCGTTTTGTGCGGCCCGAATAATCTCTTCAAAGGCCATTTCGGTTTCCAGTGTGTTTAATTGACCTTTAAGAATGGATATCTGGCCGTTATTAAGGCCGGTCATGGCTTTTTCCACAATCGCCGAAAGCGAGCTTTCAGTTTCTAGGCAGCCTTTTTTGCCACAGCTACACAATTTATTGTTTGAGAAAACGGGTATATGGCTAAACTCGCCGGCAAAACCATTGCAGCCGCGAAACAGCTTGCCTTCCAAAATTAACCCCAAGCCCACGCCCCAGCCTATGTTAATGGCCATTGCGTTGGCCTTGTTCCGAGCAGCCCCAAACCGCAACTCCGCCAAGCCTATTAAGCTTGAATCGTTGTCTATATAAACATCCAAGCCGGTTTTTTCGGCAACATAGCTGGGAATGTTGCCAAAAGGGGCCTCCAAAAAAGTGTAGTTTATACCTTTGCCAGCATCAATAAAGCCGGGCATTCCGATGCCGATGCCGGCAATTTTAGTTTTGGGTAAGCCCGATGCATTTATGTGGCTGTTAATGTTTTCGGCCAGTGTTGCAAGTGCCTCCGGGTTTTTGGCAAGTATCAGGTCGAATTTCTCCACGGGCGTTACATAACGGTTTTGCATATCCATTATAGCAATGCGGGTTACAAATTGATCCATCGCTATGGAAACAATATAAAGCACATCTGGCTTAAGCGAATAGGTTAGGGGCCGCCTTCCGCCGCTGGAAGCGGCATACCCATTTTCAATTATGTAGTCTTCTTCAATTAATTCGTTTACTGTTTTGGTAGTTAGGGGCAGGCTTTTGTTAATTTTTTCGCTGATATCTGCGCAGGAGAGTGCCGGTGAAAAGTATAATTGTTTAACTATGTTTTTTTTATATGAATCTTTTTTAACAGACATGAAGTTAAAAAGTTATTTAAGAATAAAAACTTATGTTAATTAATTAAAAAGTAAATATAGTATTTTAATTAACTTTTCATTAATAAGGAGTAAAAATATTTACGATACTCGTTTTATTGTAATTCATTGTATTCTTATATCATTATATTTAATTATTGTTAGAAAAAGAAAAAAGTAATATTATCTTTTTGATATATAGGTAGTTAGGGCGAGCCTGTCAACCCCACCAGTCATTAAAATAATAAGAGGCTGGCCCATTTTATTGAACCAGCCTCTTGGGTTTCATTTTATATTGGGGTAAACCAATAAGCCTTTTAAAATAACCCCTATTTTATTGCAAATCCCAAAAAATCTTTGTGTCAAGCTTGTCGTTAGCCTGCACTGCTTGGTAGTTTTTGGTATTATAAGTGTTTTCACTGGTGGGATAAAGCCACCTGTGAGGGGGCGTTTTTTGTATGGAAGAATTGTCCGTCCAAAAGGTAAAGGCCGGGGCATCCAGTCGCCTTGTCTCACTCCAGCTTTCGAAAGGCTGTATTACATTAAAATGCAGCCATTTTTGGGTGGCGATTAAATTTAGCTTGGCGGCAGCAGTTGTAGCCGATGACCAGCTAACACCCGGGCTGGCTAAATAGGCTGTTATTTCAGCGGCTGAGGGCGTTGCTGCACCTGCAATACTATCTGTATTGTCGGCAGACAATGCCCTTATTGCATAATAATAGGCTATAGATTGTTGAATACCTGTTTCGTAAGCTGTTTTAGCAGCTGCATCGTTGCCAGCACCAAGGTTGTATTCTGCCAATAAATAGCTTACTTCCGCCGCATTCATCAAAACACCAGGAAAGTATTTGTTACGGCTGGTGGTAGTGCGGTTGTATATAGCCAACGTGCTTGTGTTCGCTATCAGGTTGTTTTGGGTACTTGCATCAAGCGTTGGGTCTAGGCCAATGTATTTACCCTTTGCACTGTCACCAGCCCTAAACAGCACCCTTAGGCGGGGGTCGGCATTGGTGTTCATGTGGTCTATCATGGCTTTGCCGGCTAGGTTACCGTTCCAATCTTCCAAACCGCTTCTAAAACCGCTGGCATCTATGCCAGAGCCAAGCGTATACACATTAATTTGGGCATTGTCGCTGTTGCTGGCAATTAAGGTGTTGGTATTAGCAGCAATATCAGCAATTTCGCTCTTAGCCCTTGATTGGAATGATGCTACGCCCGATACCCTTGTTAACAACCTTAAGCGTAGGGAGTTACAATATTTCGCCCACCCTGTTATGCTACCCTTATAAATAAGGTCTTGGTTTTTAAAGGTTGCTTGTGTGCCGGCGCTTAAAGAAATGCTGCTCAATTCGGATGAAAAGCCTTTTAGGTCGTCCAGCATTTTGGTGTATATGTCTTCTGCCTTGTCGTATTTGGCATACGTGGCGGAGTAGTTGCCACCGTCGGTGCTTAACATACCCGCTTCTGTAAATGGTATGTCGCCATACAAGTCAACCATTTTTTGCGTTTCGTCATACAAAAAAATGGTAGCCGCTACCATATATATACGGCTGGCTGCCTGGTCGGCCGTACTTAATTGGGCATATACTTTTTGCAGCTCCCTGTACTGGGCCAAAAAGTTATAATAACTATCCCAATAGCCGCTGGTGGCAGATGCACCGGGTATATATTGGTTGGCAGCGTTGGCAAAGCCTGTTGCCTGTGTATAAGGGTCAAGCGTAATGCGCAGCACCACAAAATACTCAGTATAAGAGGGTACTATGTACCCGATGTTGCTGTATAAAAAACCCGAGAACTGTTTTGCAACAGTGGTTGAGTTTACCTTGGATGGATCGGGATAAGCGTTCTTAAAATCTGTTTTTGTGCAGGCGGTTATACTTAACACCGCTGCGGCAGACATAGCAAATATTGTTTTTTTCATATACTATTTTAGTTATGATAATTAATGACTAAAAATTGGCCCTTAAACTAACCCCATACGTTCTGGAAGACGGGTTGGTGCCTGCGTTAGAAACTGTTTGAAACCACCTTGAACCTGCTGTAAGCTGTTCGGCATCCATATTCTTGATAGTCCTGTATAGGTAAAACAAGTTTCTACCATACACTGACAACTGTATTTTTTTGGCACCAATTTTTTGGAATATACCAGCGGGCAGGCTGTAGCTTAAGTTTATTTCCCTTAGTTTAATGTAGCTGTTCTTTTTAATGTACAGCTCGTACCGGCTTTCGCTGTACTGCGGGCCGCCCCAGTTATACACGTTCCAATAATAATATGCTTGGGATACTATGTTTGTGTTGGTTTTACCATCTGAAGTAACACCACTCAGCAGCATACCATCGTTGTATACTTTTTGGCCGTTAGGGCCTTGTGCTGCAGTGGTTTGCACGCCGTTGCCGCTTCCGTCAACATAGTAGCTTAAGCCGCCGTGGGCTTTGTCCATGTAGTTCAAACTTTCTTCTGTTAAGCCCCTGCTGGTCATCCAGTTTAAGCCGGTTGGCATTACATAACCGCCAAAACGGAAGTCGGCCAAAACAAACAGTGAAAACCCTTTGTAACTAAATGTATTTGAGAAACCGCCAATTACTTTTGGCATGGTGTTGCCTACTTTGGTTAAGCCGGCATCAAGTGTGTAAAGACCATCCGCACCCACAATTTTTTGGCCTTTTGCGTCGGTGGCAACTGGGTGTGCATAAAAATCGCCCATTGGCTGGCCCACTACTGATTTTAACACTGCTGCATTGCCATCATAATCGGCATGTATTAACTCAGTGGAATTGTTGGCAAGTTTTTCTACTTTGTTGGAGTTGCTTGCAAAGTTTATGCCGGTTTCCCAACTAAAATAGCGTGATTTTATGGGGGTACCTGTTAGCGCTATTTCAAGGCCTGTATTTCTTAAGGTGCCTATATTGGTTAAAACAGATGTACCGCCACTTGTAGAGGGCAGGGTTAATGGCAGTATTTCGTCAATTACCTTGGCGTTGTAATACGAAACATCCAACCCTAAACGGTTATTGAAAAACCTTGATTCAAAGCCAAATTCAACTTCATGTTTTTCTTCCGGGCGAAGTTTCTCGTTGCCATAGCTGCTTGATATGGTGGTATAGATTACTGAAGAACCGCCCGCCTGTTGTGAGCCAAGGTTGCCCTGGTTATAAGCAACAGCAGCTGCATATGGGTCGGTATAGTTACCCACAATACCCCATGAAGCACGAACTTTTGCATAGCTAATTTGCTTAGGCAGCTTAAACGCCTCGGTTAATATTAGGCTGGAATTTACAGAAGGGTAAACGAAAGCATTGTTACCAGGGTTGAGGGTGGAAGTGCGGTCGCGCCTAACAGTTCCCTCTACAAACAAGTAGTTTTTATAGCTGCCGTTTATGGTACCTAAAAATGCATCTTTTACCAAAGATGTTCTGGTGGTGCTTGCATTGGCCTTGTTCACAGAGGCTGCAATGTCAAAGTCATTTTCAGTGGTAAGGCCGCCGTTGGTTGATGCGCTAACGTAAAAGCCATCTTCTTTGGTAGCGGTATAGCCGCCCATAAAGTTAAGGTCGATGTCTTTATTAAGCTTTTTAGTATATGTCAGCAATACATCGCCGTACAGCACAGTGTATTGGTTTGTACTTAAGCCGAAAGAACCCGAGTAGTCGTATAACAAGGGTACGGAAGACGTGCTTCGGTCTTCTTCCCTTTGGCTGGTAAAATCTGTGGCCAGGCGGGCGCGCAGCCTTAGGTTTTTTACTATCTCCCAATTATTGGTTAAGCTAGCAATAACGCGGTTGCTGTATTCGTCTGTCGTGTTTTCCTTAACATTCCAAATAAAGTCGGCAATATCACTTCTAAAGCCGTTGTACTTTATATTCTCGTTTGGTGTTAAGCTTTGGTTGCTGCCGGTTACATATTTGTAACCCAGGCTTGTTTTATATTTGGCCTTATACCAGTCGGGGTTGTCAAAAGTACTCAACATACCGGTAAAGTTGTTAATCAACCGGTCAGTTTGGTAGGGCCTGTTATGTATATGTTGGTTAATATAGTTTACCAATACATCCGTAGTAAAGTGCTTGCCTAACCTAAATGTGGAGTTAAGGTTTGCAACGTTTTTGTAGTTGTCGCTGCCAAGGCTTAGCCCTTGTGTGTTTTGGTGTGTGATGGAAAAACGTACATCAGACACCTCGTCAGAATGGGATATTGCTACCGTGGCGCTGTTGTTGTGCGCAGTTTGGAAAAATGCGCCGTAATTATTTTGCGCAACATAAGGCCTTACGGTACCATCCCAGCTTAAGGTTGGTTTTCCGTCGAATTTTGGGCCAAAATTAATTGTGCGGTTTAAAACGCCCCTGGTGTTAACGCCGTTTATGGTGTAATAATAAAAACCATCATCGGCCTGGGCATCGCTAATTACATTGGGCTGTGCGCCGGGGCCCCTTACGTTTTGAAACTTTGGCAGGTACGCTACTTGGTCCATGCTGGCATTGGCACTAAAATCAACATGGTATCCTTTGCCGCTTTTGCCCTTTTTGGTAGTTATGAGTAATACGCCGTTTACTGCATCCGAGCCGTACAATGCCGCAGCGGAAGCACCTTTTAAAATGGTTAGGCTTTCAATGTCTTCCGGGTTAATATCCAGCAAACCGTTGCCACGTATGCGTTGGTCGCCCCAATAGTTGTTATTGGTGGCTTCCCCGTCGTGAATGGGTACACCATCCAACACAATTAATGCCTGGTTTTTACCGGTAATGGAGTTAATGCCGCGTACGGTAACGTTTACGGCACTGGTGGAGCCGCCGGGTGCCGATGCAATTTGCAAACCGGGGGCTTTACCGTACAATGCTGTTGCAAAGTTGGGCGTGCCTGTGTTTGTTAATTGCTCAGCTTTTACGGTACTTACCGCGTACCCCAGCGCTTTTTCTCTTCTGCTAATACCCAACGATGTTACAACAACATCATTAAGGCCGGTGGCTGCCGCCGTTTTTAACGAAACGGTTATAACGTCCTGGCTGCCAATGGAAATCTCTTTTGTTTCAAAGCCCAAAGCGCTGATAACAAGCGCATTTTTGCCTGGTAATACCGAGATTTTAAATACGCCTGCATTATCGGTTACCGAGCTTGCCTTGGCGTTTTTAACTGAAATGGAAACACCGGGTATTGGTTGACCGGTGCTGTCTGTTACGGTTCCCGTAATTTTCCTTGCCTGTCCAAAAGCAGCAATGCTGCTCGCACAGAGAAACAGGAAGAGCAGTAAGTGGTTTACTTTCCTCATCATAAGTGGTTGTTTTGTTTATAAAAGAAAAAAATGCTGATATTATGGCGATTAAAAACCTTGTGTTTTAGTTGCTTTTGCTTTCTAATGTTTTATGGCTCCAACCAATTAAAGGGGCCCACCCGTGTTTA
>Ga0364894_10629_pt1 | contig 12105 bp, 10 predicted proteins | sample ExccelJu500001D4_FD_206942 | JGI IMG/M metagenome (GOLD analysis project Ga0364894, IMG submission 206942) | Enriched cells from Trout Bog Lake Hypolimnion, Wisconsin, USA - BchlTB.July16.5000.01.D4 | ecosystem: Environmental > Aquatic > Freshwater > Lake > Hypolimnion/Profundal zone | place: USA...
CTATCGAGGCCTTGATATTGGAAGTGCTAAACCTACCAAAGCTGAACAAGCCTTAGTGATGCACCATTTAATTGACATCATTGAACCCAGCGAGGTTTACTCGGCAGCACGTTTTGCTACAGATGCCAAGAGACTCTGTACTGAGATTCGTATGCGCGGTCATATCCCCGTGGTAGTTGGCGGCACGATGCTCTATTGGCGAGCATGGGCTCATGGGCTCTCTGCATTACCGCCAGCCAATTCAGAGATACGTGCATATTTAGATGAACGTGGCAAACAAATCGGCTGGCCTGCGATGCATGCAGAGTTGGCTGACATTGACCCACTTACTGCAGCCAGACTCAAACCAAACGACTCCCAACGAGTTCAGCGTGCGCTTGAGGTATATGAGCTAACAGGCAAAACCATGTCATCTTTATTGGCGGATTCACCAAGTGAAGACGGCAGAGCAGGTTCAGATATCCCAGAATGGATTACGCTAGTTTCATTAGAGCCAAGCGATCGCACTCGCTTACATCAAAATCTAGAAAAGCGCTTTGACGAGATGCTGAGTAGCGGCTTACTTGAGGAAGTGAAAAAACTTCACGCTCATCCCAAGCTTCATCCTGACTTGCCAGCGATTCGCTCTGTAGGCTATCGCCAAGTATGGTCTTACCTAGATCAGGAAATTGACTGGGAAGAAATGCGCTATAAAGCCTTGGCCGCCACTCGTCAACTTGGTAAGCGGCAACTCACCTGGCTGCGTGCCATGAGCGGCAGAAATACATTTGATCCCTTCAACCCAACGGAGTTAGAGGAAGCAGTATTGTTCTGCCAACAAAGTATTAGGGATCAGATTAAATAACAATGGTTTGAGGGGCATCCTGAGGACGCTCAACCACATCGCCTACGGTCCAAGCCTTGAGCCCTTGTGCATTTAATGAGGCAATGGCCTGCTCTGCCTGCTCAGGCGAGACAATCACCACCATGCCAATACCGCAATTAAATACACGAACCATCTCTGCATCAGCAACCCCACCCTTCATCTGCAACCAACGGAAGAGTTCTGGCATCTGCCAGCTATCACGGTGCAATACCGCTTGGACATTCTGAGGGAGTACTCGAGGAACGTTATCCACCAAGCCGCCACCGGTGATGTGGGCCATCCCCTTTACATCAATTTCTGCGATCAATTTAAGCAAGGGCTTCACATAAATTTCTGTTGGTGCCATCACCACGTCACCCAAAGGACGACCGCCTAGATCATCACTTGGCTTTGCGCCAGCCCGCTCAATAATTTTGCGCACCAATGAATAACCATTTGAGTGTGCGCCGCTAGAGGCGATCGCCAACACCACATCACCCGGAACAATGCTTGCGCCGGTAATGATTTTGGATTTTTCTACTGCGCCAACAGCAAAACCAGCTAAATCGTATTCACCTGGGGGGTACATGCCGGGCATTTCAGCAGTCTCACCACCAATCAAAGCGCAGCCAGATAATTCACAGCCATGGGCAATCCCAGCCACCACCGTCGCTGCGGTATCTACTGTTAATTTACCGCAGGCAAAGTAATCCAAGAAAAAGAGTGGTTCGGCGCCTTGCACCAAAATATCGTTCACGCTCATGGCCACTAAATCTTGGCCAATGGTTTCATGGCGATTCCACTCAAAAGCCAATCTCAGCTTAGTGCCAACGCCATCGGTTCCGGATACCAATACAGGCTCTTTATAGCGCTTAGGAACCTCAAATAAGGCCCCAAAGCCGCCAATACCCGCCAGCACGCCCTCGCGCATGGTTTTCTTGGCTAGGGGCTTAATGCGATCAACCAGATCATCACCCGCGTCGATATCGACGCCAGCGTCGCGGTAGGAAAGGCCTTTAGAGGATGATGCGTTTGATGATGTCATGGCAAATTTAGAGAATTAGTAAAAACGGTACTTGATCGGTAGAATCATTGAATTCTAGAGGATTCATACAAGATGGCTGAAATTTTTACCCCTTTTCTTGCTGCATTTATCCTGGCTTATGCTTTGAGGCCAGTTTGCCTATGGCTTGAAAGGTGCCACTTGCCCCGAGCTCTTGCTGCCATATTCTCGATGATTATTGGCTTGGGAGTCATTTTTTTGGTTCTTGGCCTATTTATTGGGCTAGTAAAGACAGAAATTCCCCTGATTAAAGAACAATTGCCAGGCTGGATACAAAATACCCAAACTTGGCTCGGCCCAAAACTCAGTCAATTTCATATTGAAGTGGATTGGGGTAACTTAAAAACTACCCTTACCGAGAGAATTACCGAGCACATTAGCGAGAATGCTGACACACTGATGGGGACGACCCTTGAGACTGTTTTGGTATCTGGCAGCTCTGTGATTGCGGGCTTTGCTAATGCCGTCCTCATTTTGTTTGTCATGTTTTATCTGCTAATTGACTGGTCCCATTTTTTCGGACTCCTTAAAACATTAGTACCCACTAGAGCCCAAGATACGGTTCATCATTTAGCCAAGCATACCGATGGGTTGCTCTCCCAATACCTCAGGGGGGAGATTATTGTGATCACCGTCATGTCCGTGTTTTATAGCATTGGCCTAAGCATCGTGGGCATCAAAGGCGCTGTAGCAATTGGCGTCTTTACCGCGCTCATGGTTGTCATTCCTTATGTAGGCATCACGCTCGGGGTTACGCTTGCCTTAATTTCAGCACTTCTGCAATTTGGCCCTAGCACCCAAGTGTTGGGCACAATCATTGTGTTTAGCTTGGGTCAATTCTTAGAGGGATTCTTCTTAACTCCACGTTTAGTTGGTGAGCGCATTGGCCTTCATCCTGTGGCTGTGCTTTTTGCCCTTCTCTTGTTTGGCAAATTATTTGGTTTCTTTGGTGTCTTATTGGCCTTACCAATTAGCGCAGTCAGCCTGGTACTCATCAAGTATTTTTGGGCGCGATATACCCAAAGCACCTGGTATCAAAAATAATTTCTAGCTGTAATGCTCAATACTTTGCTGCCCCGTCAGTTTGCCCTTGATCTCACTAGCCCGCCACAGGCCAGTCTGGACCACTTCCTACCGGGACAAGATGGCGCCCTTTTGTCCACCTTGCGTGAAATTGTGGCCAATTGGGAAAAGAGAAACTCCCTCACAGCGCAAACAAACGCCTTGAATCAAAGGTGGATCTATTGGTGGGGACCAGAAGGTTCGGGTCGAACTCACCTACTGAGCGCGCTTGGGTTTGCTGCTGAAAAAATGGGTTTAAGGCATTTTTCGCTTGGGCCACATGAGCCCATCTCTTGGATACGCCTTGAAGAAGAGCTACCCAGCTTTGTACTGAGTGACACGCCCTCGGTAATTACTGTGGATGATGTTGATCGCCTAGATGAACGTTGCGTTGGCGCCCTATTCCGCATTCTCAATGAAGTGCAAGCGAGCAAAGCTATTCACATCTTTATGGCCGGTAATGCAGCCCCCGGCTCCCTTAAACTCCGAGAAGATCTGCGTACGCGCCTGGGATGGGGCTTGATTTTCCAAACTACCCTGCTCAATGATGATGAGAAAATACTCGCTTTACAACAGGCGGCCCTAGAAAGGGGTTTAGTCTTATCGCCCGATGTACTGCCCTGGCTTTTAAACCGCTTTTATCGAGATATGCCTAATTTAATGGCTTTAATCGACGCCTTAGATGCGTACTCACTAGAAACAAAACGTGCTGTAACCTTGCCACTTGTTCGCGAGCTTTTGCAGCCAAAATAAATTAATGACCCAATTAGCACTTTTCGACTTAGATCACACCCTTCTACCTTGCGATAGCGATTATGAGTGGGGGCAATTTTTAGCCCGCATTGGTGTGGTCGATAGCAAATACTACGCCCAACAAAATGAGCGCTTCTATCAAGACTACAAAGAAGGCAAGCTCGACATACAAGAATTTCTGCGTTTCGCCTTAAAGCCTTTGGCTGAGCATTCTCGCGAACAACTCAAACAATGGCATGATGCATTTATGCAAGAGGTGATCAACGGTCAATTGCGCCAACAAGCGCTTGACCTCGTCAAAAAACATCAAGATGCCGGCGATCTTTGCTGCGTGATCACTGCAACCAATAGTTTTGTGACGCGCCCGATTGTGCAGGCATTTGGCATTGAGCATCTCATTGCAACTGAACCGGCCACTCTTGACAATAATCCATTGGCTGATTTCACAGGCGAAGTAAGGGGCGAACCAAGCTTTCGTGAAGGAAAAATTATTCGCCTGAAAGACTGGCTAGAACAACAAAATCTCAATCTAGATCACTTGCCTTATAGTTATTTTTATTCAGACTCGATGAATGATTTGCCTCTCTTAGAAAAAGTGAGTCATCCAGTCGCCACCAATCCAGATGACCGCTTGCGCCAAGAAGCTACCAAGCGTAACTGGCCCATCCTTGAATTGTTTGCATGATCACTAAATTTATCAAACGCATTTTGCGCCGCGACCCCATGGAACGACCTACTGCGGTCAATCGCAGCGGTGCCCCTAAGCGCATTCCAAAAAAATCACATCGCATTGATCCGCACTTACTTTCTAAAAATGCGGTTAAGGTCACACATACACTGCAACAAGCAGGCTATGAGGCATTTATCGTAGGTGGAGCAGTTCGAGATCTCGCGCTGGGTATCAGCCCAAAGGATTTTGACGTAGCCACCAATGCAACCCCTGAGCAAGTTCAAAAATTATTCCGCAAAGCCCGTCTGATTGGGCGCCGCTTTCAAATTGTGCATGTCACCTTTTTTGGCAAAGGTCACCCTGAAATTATTGAAGTTTCGACATTCAGAGCGTTGCTCGAAAATGCCGGCGATCATGTCGCTGAAAGTGGTCGCATACTGAGCGATAACGTCTGGGGCTCACAAGGTGAAGATGCTAACCGTCGCGATTTCAGCATCAATGCCATGTATTACGATCCTCAAACAGAGACCATACTGGATTATCACGGCGGTATGGCTGACATGCAGAAGAAAACCCTGCGGATGATCGGTGACCCAGCCAAACGCTACCGCGAAGATCCTATCCGCATGTTGCGGGCTATTCGTTTTGCCGCCAAAACTGGTTTTACCTTGGACCCACAAACCGGCGCTCCGATAGCTAAATCAGGAAAGCTCTTACATGACGTTCCCGCTGCCCGTCTCTTTGATGAAATTCTGAAACTGCTGATGTCTGGTTATGCCTGGGCAGCAATACAAGGCCTTCGTAATGCAGGACTTCATCATGGCCTACTCCCACTGCTCGATACTATTCTCGATCAAACCACTGATTCCAAAGAAGCCAATGAATTTGTGCGTCTTGCTCTCAGCAATACCGATCATCGCATTCAATCCGGAAAAACCGTGTCGGCAGGTTTTTTATTTGCCACATTGCTATGGCCTGATTTATTAAAAAATTGGAAAAAGAATATTGCCAATGGTGTTTCGGTGATTCCTGCGCTGCATGATGCAATGGACGAGACGATTGCCACCCAAAGTAGCGGCATGACTATCCAGCGGCGCTTTGAAAGCGATATGCGCGAAATCTGGTCAATGCAGCCCCGCTTTGAGAAACGGGTTGGGCGCTACCCATATCGTCTGATTGAATCCCCTCGCTTCAGAGCGGCATACGATTTTCTGCTACTGCGCTGTGCATCCGGTGAAAAAAATGCCAGTCTTGGCCAGTGGTGGACCGACTTTATTGCAGCTGACCCTGCTGGCCAAGAGGCCTTGATGGCAGCCGTGAAAAATGAATCGGGCAATACTGCGCCTGCTGCTAAAAGACGGCGCCGTAGAAAACCCAAGGTCAGCGCACCGAGCGAAACAACACCGAGCTAAGCAAACTTATCAGAACTTGAGTAAAGTAGACTCATCTTCAATATGGAACTTGTATGGCAAGAGCATTTATCGGATTTGGTGGCAATATTGGCGACACACGCCAGTTAATTACCGATGCTATCGTCTGCCTAGCGCAACGTTGCGAACTCCAAATTCTCAACAAAAGCTGCTTCTATCAAAGTGCTCCCGTCGAAGCTGTCGGTGGCGACTACATTAATGCAGTCATTGAAATTGAAACCCAGCTCAGTCCATATGGCTTGCTGCACATTTGCCAGGCAATAGAACAAGAGTTTGGTCGCGAGCGCCCCTATGCCAATGCGCCACGCACCTTAGATCTCGATATCCTTTCGTTTGAGGGGGTATCCCAAACCGATACTGAGCTCACCTTGCCACACCCTCGCATCATCGAGCGTTCATTTGTATTGCTACCCCTGCTTGAAATCGCACCTGATTTCTTCTTACCCAATTGGGGTGAACTCAAGGCCTACTTACCCAAAGTGGCCCATCAGCGCATCGAAAAACTAAGCTGCAGAAACTGTGGCTGCACAGAAAAAGACGCTTACCAGCAAGCCGCTCATTAAGTTTAGTAAACTTTGCTCATGGGCTACCTACAGGGCGACAAGCCAATCACTATTACCAAGCTACTCTCTATGCACACTGAGGGTGAGAAGATCGCCATGCTCACTGCATACGATTCCACCATGTCTGCCCTCTTAAATCGCTGTGGTGTTGAAACCATTTTGATTGGTGATTCACTGGGCAATGTAGTGCAGGGTCATAGCAGCACCACACCTGTCACCGTAGCACAAGTGGCATACCACACCGAGTGTGTAGCGCGTGCTAATTCTCATGCCTTCATTATTGCTGATTTACCATTTGCCAGTTATGGCGATCCAGTACAAGCGCTAGACTCAGCTGCACAATTAATGCGTGCTGGTGCGGATATGGTCAAGCTCGAGGGCGGAGATTGGCAAATTGAAATTATTCAATACTTGGTTGAGCGCAGTGTGCCAGTATGCGCGCACCTTGGACTATTGCCACAATCAGTTCATGTTCTTGGTGGATATAAAGTACAGGGCAAGTCTAAAGATGCGGCAACCCTGATGCGTGAACAGGCACTTGCCTGCCAAGAGGCAGGAGCACAAATGCTTGTGCTCGAAGCAATTCCCTCATCACTCGGTAAACAAATTACAGAATCCCTTGCAATTCCAACCATTGGAATTGGCGCTGGACCAGATTGCTCTGGTCAGGTTTTAGTATTGCAAGATATGTTGGGCATTAGCCCCGGTAAGCCACCCAAGTTTGTTAAAAACTTCGTAGATGGCCACGCCTCAATTGAAGCTGCCATCAAAGCCTATGTTCGGGAAGTGAAAACTGGGAAATTCCCCGGACCAGAGCACGGCTTTGCTGGCTAAGCTCACACATTCTTCTTTAGCTAAAAAAACTCTTTACGCCATCAAACCAACCCTTTTGATGCGGGTTATGTTTGTCACCACCCGATTTGAGGCTGTCATCAAATTTCTTCAATAACTTCTTCTGTTCGTCGGTTAACTTCACTGGCGTTTCCACAATCACATGTACAAATAAGTCACCCACCAGGGTGGAGCGCAAACCTTTAATGCCCTTGTTGCGCAAACGGAATGTCTTGCCTGTCTGAGTTCCCTCAGGAATCGGAAACTCAACACGACCAGAAAGGGTTGGCACCTCAATCTGACCACCAATGGTTGCTGTTGCAAAAGAGATTGGCATTTGCACATGGAGATCGCTGCCATCGCGTTCAAACACCTTATGAGGTTTGACTCGGACTTCTACATAGAGATCGCCAGATGGACCGCCATTCAAACCGGGCTCGCCGTTGCCAACGGACCGCACACGCATTCCATCATCAATACCTGCGGGAATCTTGATCTCTAGAGTCTTCTGCTCTTTATGCTGCCCACTACCATGACATGTTTTGCATGGCTTAGGAATGTACTCGCCTGTGCCGCGGCACTTAGGACAAGTTTGCTGCATTGAAAAGAAGCCTTGCTGCACACGGACCTGGCCGTGACCATCGCAAGTTGAGCATTTTTCTGGCTTACTTCCAGGCTCAGCACCAGTGCCATGACATGGTTTGCATGCACTCCAACTAGGTACCCGAATTTGAGAGGTATAGCCTTCAGCTGCCTGCTCAAGAGTGATCTCCATGTTGTAGCGTAAATCAGCACCCTTGTAGACCTGAGGGCCGGAGTGACGACCGCCAGCTTGACCAAAAATATCGCCAAAAATATCGCCGAATGCATCAGCAAAGCCACCACCACCGAAGCCGCCGCCACCCATCGATTGATCAACACCAGCGTGGCCATATTGATCATATGCAGCGCGCTTATTAGGGTCAGTGAGCGTCTCATACGCCTCTTTGACTTCCTTAAATTGGGCTTCGGCAGTTTTGCTATCCGGGTTACGATCCGGATGGTATTTCATCGCCAACTTACGGTAAGCTTTTTTTAACTCTTCGTCGCTAGCACCTCTGGCTACGCCCAGGACTTCGTAAAAATCGCGTTTGCTTTTTGACACAACATTCCTCTCAACTACTTCAATGACACAAGTCGGCACGGGGCCGACTTGTTATTTATTTACTGCTCACTGATGAATAATGACTCTGAATTATTTCTTGTCATCCACTTCTTTAAAGTCAGCATCAACCACGTCAGCATCTGCAGCAGGGGCTTCATTCGGCGCTGCACCTGGAGCTGCGCCACCAGCTTTAGCCTGTTCAGCAGCCATCGCTTTTTCGCCCAGCTTCTGGCTGACTTTACCCAAAGCTTCAGTCTTGGCCTCAATAGCAGCTTTATCGCTACCTTTGATGGCTTCGTCTAACTCTTTCAAAGCAGCCTCGATCGCCTCTTTTTCGGAAGCTTCTAAGCTAGCACCATGCTCTTCCAATGCCTTCTTGGTTGAGTGAGCCAAGGCATCCGCAGTATTGCGCGCGGTTACCAACTCAAGCGCCTTCTTATCTTCCTCAGCATTAGCTTCTGCATCCTTCACCATGCGCTGAATTTCTTCTTCGGTCAAACCAGAATTTGCCTTAATGGTGATCTTGTTCTCTTTGCCAGTGGTTTTGTCTTTTGCAGTGACATGCAAAATACCGTTGGCATCAATGTCAAAGGTCACTTCAATTTGTGGCATACCGCGTTGCGCAGGGGCAATCCCTTCGAGATTGAATTCACCTAACAACTTGTTTGCCGCAGCCATTTCACGCTCACCTTGGAAGCACTTAATGGTCACTGCAGGCTGGTTGTCTTCAGCGGTAGAGTAAACCTGTGAATGCTTAGTAGGGATCGTGGTGTTCTTTGGAATCATCTTAGTCATCACGCCGCCCAAAGTCTCGATACCCAATGACAATGGGGTAACGTCTAAGAGCAATACGTCTTTACGATCTCCAGACAATACAGAACCTTGAATAGCCGCACCAACTGCCACCGCCTCATCTGGGTTCACATCCTTGCGCGGCTCTTTGCCAAAGATTTCTTTTACTTTGTCTTGTACTGCAGGCATACGGGTTTGACCGCCGACCAAAATCACGTCGTCGATTTCAGATGCACTAACGCCAGCATCTTTAATCGCCATTAAGCATGGGCCTGCTGTACGCTTGATTAACTCTTCTACCAAGGACTCTAATTTGGCACGAGTCAATTTCAAGTTCAAATGCTTTGGACCACTTGCATCTGCAGTGACGTAAGGTAGATTGATTTCTGTTTGCTGCGCTGAGGACAATTCGATTTTGGCTTTTTCAGCAGCATCTTTCAAACGCTGCAATGCCAACACATCTTTACTCAGATCAACGCCCTGTTCTTTCTTAAACTCATCAATGATCCAATCGATAATGCGTTGGTCAAAGTCTTCACCACCCAAGAAGGTGTCGCCGTTGGTAGAAAGTACTTCGAATTGCTTCTCACCATCAACGTTTGCAATCTCAATGATGGATACGTCAAATGTACCGCCACCTAAGTCATACACCGCAATCTTGCGATCTGCTTTGTCTTGCTTATCTAAGCCGAAGGCCAAAGCGGCTGCTGTTGGCTCATTAATGATGCGCTTTACCTCTAAACCTGCAATACGGCCAGCATCTTTGGTTGCTTGACGCTGACTATCGTTGAAATAAGCAGGTACGGTGATCACCGCCTCGGTCACTTCTTCACCCAGGTAATCTTCGGCAGTCTTTTTCATCTTGCGCAGAATTTCAGCGGAAACTTGCTGAGGCGCCATTTTTTTATCACGTGCTTGAACCCAAGCATCGCCGTTATCTGCAGCAATGATTGAATATGGCATCAGGCCAATGTCTTTTTGCACCTCTGGATCAGTGAATTTGCGACCCATCAAACGCTTGACTGCATAAATGGTGTTCTTCGGGTTGGTTACTGACTGACGTTTTGCAGGTGCGCCAACCAATACTTCGCCGTCTTCAACATAAGCAATGATTGATGGTGTTGTGCGAGCGCCTTCTGCGTTCTCGACCACCTTTGGTGCGTTGTTTTCAACGACTGAAACACACGAATTAGTGGTTCCTAAGTCGATTCCGATAATCTTTCCCATAATTGCTCCAAAAAATTAAGTTGTTATGTAATCTCTGATGTACTGCTGCGAATAAATCGATACACAATAAGTGGGGTCTAAAAAGACTATTTCAAGGGTTAAAAAAGGAAAAAGGCAGAAATCTGCCTTTTTTTCTCTCTTTTTTGGGATTTTTGAGCAAAATCCCCAGAAAAACGCTTATTTTGGGGCGCTCACCATCACTAATGCAGGTCTAAGCACCCGATCGGCGATCGAATAGCCTCGCTGCAAGACTGAAACCACCGTGTTTGGCTCCTGATCTGATGGCACCGCTGAAATAGCTTGATGATGATGGGGATCAAACTTATCACCTACAGCTGGGTTAATTTCGGTCATGCGACCTTTTTCAAAAGCAGACAGTAGCTGCTTGAGTGTAATTTCGAGGCCTTCTTTAAAGGCTTTGGCATCGACTGCTTCGGCGCTCAGTGCGGCATACAAGCTATCGGTTACCGGAACTAAATGCTCAGCAAAGCTTTCAATTGCGAATTTATGGGCCTTGGCAATATCTTCAACAGCACGGCGGCGAATATTTTCGCCTTCAGCTTTGGCGCGCAGGAAGTTATCCTGCATCTCACCCAACTTTTGATTTAATTCCTCAATCAGTTGCGCACTGGATTCAACCGTTAACTCAGGCTCTGCGCCATCGGCCACCTGCGGCTCGGCTTCCAGATTCTCTTTGCTTGGTTCGGTTGGATTCTGATTTTCTTGTGTCATGGCTAGGAATTCACTTTTCTTTAAGAACGGCTACGAATGATGCTTATTGGGGATATTGGGTCAATATACTGGTTTTCAAGTACCCGAAATTCAGGTCAATGCCTTTTTAGCCAACTCAGCACGTTCATTGCGCTCATTCAACACTGCCTCGGGCTCTGAGCTCAGGGGCCAACCCTGCAAATGATCGTGGGCGATGTTAGCCAAAGCCTCGATCCATTTGGGATTGATATTTAAGCAGGGAATATAGCGATAGTCCTTGCCACCGTGCTCCAAAAAGATTTCACGCGCTTCCATGGCAATCTCCTCCAGCGTTTCTAAGCAATCGGCTGGAAAGCCTGGACAGAAGATATCAAGGCGCTGACATCCCTCTTTAGCTAACTTCTCAATAGTAGGAGCTGTGTACGGCTTTAACCATTCTTGCTTACCAAAACGGGATTGAAAGGTAACCAGATATTGCCCGCACTCCAAGCCCAAAGACTCACCCAATAATCGGCCAGTTTTGAGGCATTCACAATGATAGGGGTCGCCTTTCATTAAGTTGCGTTTAGGCAGTCCATGAAAAGACATTACAAAACGATCGCCTCTTGCAAAATCAGGACGCCCATCTTTATCCCAAGCCTCTAAGACCTGGTCACGCAAGGCGGCAATATAAGCAGGATTGTCGTGGTAGTGCTTTATCAGACGCAATTCAGGCTGATCGCGCCAAGTTCCCAGTACACGAAACACTTCGTCAAAACTAGAAGCAGTAGTAGTGGCTGAATACTGTGGGTACAAAGGCAAAAGTAATAAGCGCTCCATACCCTGTGCCTTGAGCTCATCCAAAACCTTTTTAGTGGATGGCTCGCCATAACGCATTGCCAAATCCACTAAAACTGAGTGGCCCTGATTGGCAAATAACTCTCCGAGCTCTTTAGCTTGTAGACGGGAGTAATGCATCAGCGGCGAACCCAGTTTAGGCAGCCAAATAGAGGCGTACTTCTTAGCTGAAGCGCCA
>Ga0364894_10207_pt2 | contig 11544 bp, 10 predicted proteins | sample ExccelJu500001D4_FD_206942 | JGI IMG/M metagenome (GOLD analysis project Ga0364894, IMG submission 206942) | Enriched cells from Trout Bog Lake Hypolimnion, Wisconsin, USA - BchlTB.July16.5000.01.D4 | ecosystem: Environmental > Aquatic > Freshwater > Lake > Hypolimnion/Profundal zone | place: USA...
GTTGTTTCCAACATCGGTTCGCAAGGCGTCGGCGCGTTGTCTGCTGCCAACCAAGGATCGAACTACGCTCAGGTGACTGCGACGCTTTTCGACAAGGAGTCGTTTACCGACCACTTGCCGTGGGCAAAGCACGAAGGGAAGTTCCGAAACCGATCGAACGCTAGCGTAGCCGCCCTGTTCACCAAGCAGATCGGCCGAATTCCTGGCGCAACGATCAAGGTTTCAGCGGTAAGTGCGTTCAGCTTTGGATCTCCGATCCAGTTGTCGTTTACATCCGACAATCGTGCTCTGTTGCTAAAGACCGCGCAGTTGGTTCGAGACCATCTTGCGAAAGGAGAGGTTAAGGGCGTTATCAACCCTGACATCAGTTCAAAAGAAGGGAAACCTGAGCTGCACGTTAATCCGGATCGCCTCGCCCTTGCCGATGTCGGCAAGACAGTTTCGGATCTTGGCCGTGCCGTCCAAACGCTGTATCAAGGCAACAACGATACAAAGATGCGAGTCAACGGTCGCGAGTTTCCAATTCGGGTAATGATGGATGTGAACGACAGAAACGACCCGAGGATTCTGGGTGTCGTACCGTTCGTGTTCAGCCAAGGAAGTCCTGTGACTATCCCATCGGTAGCTACGATTACTACCGCTCCTGGAATCGACAAGATCACACGTCGCCAAAGATCGGAAGAGATTCAGGTGACGGCCGACCTTCTGCCAGGGTACGCAAACGGAACCGTGGTCGCCGAGATTACTTCCTGGCTTACTCAGAACAAGCTTGTACCGCCTCAGGTGAATTACAAGCCTCTTGGCCAGGCTGATGCACAGGCAAGGGAATCGGGCTACTTGTTTGCCGCTCTCGGAATCGGGTTCTTGCTGGTCTACTTGCTACTAGCATCTCTGTATGACAACTGGCTTTACCCGTTGATCATCCAGATCGCTCAACCGCAGGCTATGGTCGGCGCGATTCTCGCATTGGTGCTTACAGACAAGTCGCTCAACTTGGTTGGATTCATCGGAATAATCGCGCTGATAGGACTTGTCGGCAAGAACGCCATCTTGCTGGTCGACTACACGAACACGCTCCGTGATCGCGGAAGGACCCGACACGATGCTCTCGTTGAAGCGGGCCCCATCCGGCTGCGTCCGATCATGATGACAACGCTCGCGCTCATTCTCGGAATGTTGCCGGTTGCGTTGGCAATCGGAAGAGGATCTGAGTTCCGCGAGACGATCGGTATCACGATCATCGGTGGGATCTCGTTGTCAACGGTGCTGACCTTGGTGGTTATCCCATGCTCGTATACGATCTTTGACGATCTTTCGAACTTCATCACTCGGCTGAGGGGCATTACTCCACAGCACGTGATTGAGGGTGACCCTGATCTCAGTTCGTCGCCAATCGCTTCGAAAGAGCCGATACAGGGCTAAACCCTAACCCTGCCATGAGCACGTCCAGACCTTTTAAGGTCTGGACGTGCTCATGTATATGGCTCTTCTTGCGAACACTGGCACAAGAAGGTCACTCTAATAATCGTGACCTGGGTAAAGAACATTCAGTCGGTCTTAACCTTGGCGTCAGCGCTGCTTCTCGTCGCGAGCCTCTTTCCTGGTATGTCTGCGGCAGCTTATCTGTCTGTGGCCTGTGGTTCGTACTTTGCTCTGCAAACGGCATGGCAGTCGCTGCGAGAACGACAGATCGACGTCAATTTCTTAATGGTGTTTGCGGCGGCCGGAGCTGTTGGTGTCGGTCAGATCTTCGATGCTGCAGTCCTACTGTTTCTCTTTAGCCTCTCAAGCACTTTGGAGGCGATGGCAATGGCAAAGACAAAGTCTGCAATCGCCGGTCTCATCAAACTTCGACCGAAAGAAGCCATCAGAATCGGCGATACGGGCGACGAGTCTGTTCTGCTTGAGGCATTGATTGTCGGTGACCTTGTTCGAGTCAGGCCGTTTGACGTCATTCCATTGGATGGGATTGTCTTCGATGGATCCGGGACGGTCGATCAGAGCGTCATGACGGGAGAGTCGATGCCAGTCGCGAAGGGGCCCGGAGACAAGGTTCTTGGCGGAACGCAGAATCTCGACTCGATGTTCTCGATGACGGTTTCTGCGATCTCGACCGAATCTACGCTAGAAAGCATTGTCAAGATCGTTGGGGAGGCCCAAGAGCACAAGGCAAGTGGCGAAAGGATCAGCGTTTGGTTCGGGCAGCGGTATACCGTTTTCGTCATCGGGGCCTTTCTGGTATCGCTGGCCGTTCGATGCGTGCTCGGACATCCATTCCATGACGCGTTCTCCAAATCTTTGACCCTTCTTGTGGCCCTGAGCCCATGCGCACTTGTCATATCGACTCCCGCGACGACACTTTCTGCCTTGGCTTGGGCGGCGCGGCATGGGATGCTCATTCGAGGTGGCGAGTTCATCGAGAGGCTAGGGCGTGTGACTACCATAGCTGTCGATAAGACAGGGACATTGACCGTCGGAAAGCCGGTTTTATCGGAAGTCTGCGTCTGTTCGAAGGAGCATCAACTCGCTCTTTCGTCGATCGAGTCGTGTTCCGGAACAAATGCCTGCTGGGTTCACGGTGGCGAACCGTCTGCAGAGGCAAAGGAGATCCTCCGATTTGCTGCTGCAGCTGAGCAGTACAGCTCTCACCCCCTTGCAGAATCGGTTGTAAAGGCAGCCAGGGAGTGGCGTATCGATTTACCTGAGGCGACTTCGAATCGAGATGTGGCTGGGTTAGGCGTAATCGCCCAAGTCGACGGACAAGAGGTCAGGATCGGCCAACGCCGATTCTTTGAGGGCGAGGGTTCCTCCCTTCCGGCAAGCTTCTTGACCCACATCGATCAGATTCAGGCCTCGGGAATGACTGTTGCCGTCGTTGCAATCGGCGATCGGTTTGCCGCTTTGGGATTGCGGGACAGTCCAAGGCCCGAAGCCAGTAAGTTCCTGCAAGAAGTCAAATCCGAGGGTATCGACCGGATCGTCATGATCACTGGCGACAACCAGCAGACCGCACAGGCAATCGCGGATGAACTCGGACTTCGCGAAGTGCGTGCGGGGCTCTTGCCTGAGGACAAAGCGGCGGTCTTAAGCGAATTGGCCAAGGACGCGGATGTCATGATGATCGGCGATGGGATCAACGACGCTCCAAGTTTGGCTATGGCCTCGGTAGGAGTGGCCATGGGTGGATTAGGCAGCGATATCACATTGAATGCAGCCGATATCGTACTGATGGAAGATCGACTCGACAGAGTAGCTCAAGTCTTGCGGTTGGGGAAAATGACCGTTAAAACCATAAAGGTCAACTTGATCTTCGCGGCCGGAGTTATTGTCACGCTGACCGCGTTTTCGTTGTTCGCGCGGCTTCAACTTCCTTTTGCCGTAATCGGTCACGAGGGATCGACTGTAATCGTGATCCTGAACGGGCTTCGCCTGCTGAACGGGCCAGGCGTGGCCCGAACTGCATGAAATTGAACTTCTAGTCCTTTTTAGCCGGCGTCTCAACGATCGCGACTACAGAGATTCTTGTCTTTCCGTCTTTGCCGGAGATCGTGATGTGGACGGGCGTCTTGTTCGGTGTTAGCCCGCGGAATTCGCTGCCGCCCGCATTTGCGCCACCGTTCAGGCCTGGAACTTTGCTCTTATAGAAATCGACGACCTTCTTGACTGGATCCGATGTTTCAAGGACCAGGTTGTAGCTTGATTCGGTAACGCCTGAAGTAACCGTGCTTTGTCCCGACGGAGCGTCTGAGCCGGGATAGAGGGGAACCCCTTGCTTAGTCGCCATTTCCTCTTTTGCCATCGTCACTCCGCCTTCTGGCTTGGGGCTTTTGACGATGCGAATACCGTCTGAATCGGCGCCGCCCATAGTTGATGAGCAACCGCAGGCCATAAGGATTACGGAGGAACAGAAGACGACGGTTACTAGTTTCACGCTTGATTCTAACGTGAATAAACGTTTTTGCATAGACTAGGCTATACGCGCGCGGAGGTTGGCACTGCGCAATGAGAACGCTCTATTCTTCGACTCGTCAGAGAATATGTGAGGACGTCGAAGGGTCCTGTCGTTTGTGGATTGGTTGCGGTCGGGATATGCGCCGCTATCGCCGGCTTCTGGAGTGTTTGGGGCGCTATAGAGAACTTTCACGAAGGGTGGTACGAGCACTCGCTCCTCGCGAACTTGAAGCTTGCTTTCGTTCAGTATCTGTCTTGGCCGATTTTGTTCGCACTCCTTGCCACGCTCGGAATCTGGAGACCGAAATTGGGTGGAGTTGCCTTCATCGTTATCGGTGTTGCGATCAACGCGTTCCTGTTTGGGTTTCGAAACCCTGTCGGGCTCATGCTGATCCTAAGCCCGTGCGTCATATTGGGTCTCCTATTTGGATTTGGTGAGGTACCTCGCCCGAAAATTGCGTCGGCCGTTGTGTTGGGCATCCCGTCGTTGATCATCGTCGCGATCTCGATCCCACTTGGATGGAAGGTTTCCCACCGAATAACCTTTATTTCTAAAGAACCTTTGGTGTGGAAGGCGGCGAACGAGACGCTCGTCTGGGCGCCACCCGGCCCAGGTTGGCCACGGACTGGAGTGAGCTATTCCGAGGCACAGTATCGATGTCTCCATCTCAGCCTTGACGGACTAACCGTATGTCGTCAACCAGTAAACGTATGGCGACTACCCACCGTCGATGAAGCAATAGAGGCGCTCAACCGGGGAGGGAAGGCCTCGGGTTGCACCTATATGGGGCCAAATCGAATGCAACCATGTGAAATCGAGCCGGATAAGGAAGCACCGGTGTGGGATCCGTTCAGCAACGTGATCTATTGGTGGACGGGGTCAGACGATTCTGTTGGACGAAACATGAGAATCTGTTACAACTCTTACGTCTTGCCCGTCGCGAAAGGGCCGAGTAACTATACAGGCTTTCGAGCGGTTAAGCAGTACCAGAACCGCGCGCGTCGTTCGCCGAATTGAAGGCCCGGTACAATTACACGTGGAATACATTGTTGACCGGAAGGATCGCCTGGATAAGTACCTGGCGCGGATGCTTCCCGAGTACAGCCGGACTCGGCTGGTAAAGATTGTGGATTCCGGTCTCGTGCTTGTCGACGGCCTCACCCAGAAGCCATCTTTCGCCCTGCAACCTGGGATGGCCGTGGTCCTTGACGATCCAGGGCCAAGTGAAGTCCACGACTTGACTCCTGCCGATATTCCGCTGGAGATCCTATTTGAAGATGAAGCCCTTCTTGTCGTCAACAAGCCTCGAGGCCTTGCAGCGCATCCTGCTGCATCGCTAAAGGAACCGTCTCTGGTTAACGCCCTATTGGCTCGAAACATCTCCTTGAGCCAGACCGCGGGCTCGTTTCGACCGGGGATCGTGCACCGGCTCGACAAAGAGACGACAGGGCTGATGGTCGTTGCGAAAACCGATAGGGCACACGTTAACCTTGCCAAGCAGATGGAAACGAAGACGGCCGAGCGACGCTATTTTGCCGTCGTAGCCGGCGACATCGAGCAGGACAAGTTTAAAGTGGATGGGCCGATCGCGAGAGACAAGCACAACCGGCTCCTCATGACCATCGATGCGTCCGGAAAGCACGCCGTAACGTATATCAAAAGGATTGCTCGACTCACGCAAGGCGTCTTAGTCGGAGCGCGCTTGGAGACAGGAAGGACCCACCAGATTCGCGTTCACCTAAGGGCAGTAGGACACCCGATTCTCGGTGATAAGATCTACGCGCCACGTGAATACGGTTGGGGTCCGATGCAGTTGCATGCAGCCTATCTCGCTTTCGATCACCCATACTCTGGCGAACGTATTGCCGTTTATGCCGAACCTGACAGCTCGTTTTTCGGTAAGGATTTTGTCCACCGCAAAGACTTAGAAGACTTTTAGGATTCAACAAAGAAACCGAATTTAAGCTAGGATTGTGTTATGAAAACAAAACTGAGGAACCATGGCCTCGGGATCGTTACATTCCTCGGCTTGACAGTCATAGCTAGCGCACAACTCGGTGGCGGCCAAGGCGGCGGTTTTGGCGGACAAGGTGGCGGACAAGGTGGCGGACTTGGTGGCGGCAGCGGTTTTGGCGCCCAAGGCAACGGAGTTGGCGGCTTTGGCGGCGGTGCTCAAGGCGGCGTTCGGTTGGCGCCGCGGCAGCGCGTTGAAGTCCTGACGATCCGTGGCAAGATCGGTGAGTGGATCAACGTCGGTCGTCTTGAGTATCGGGTCCTTTCGGCAACCAGCGGTTTGCGCTCTTATCGGCAGCAATACAATCAAGCGGGAAGGAAGTTACATCCAGGGTTCTCCTCAGATCGGCTTGCTGTCGTCGAGGTCGAGGTTCGCAACAACGAAAATCGCCCGATTGAACCGCCGATATTCATGGCGGCGCTTACAGACAGCGATGGCGTACGTGGAACCGACTGGATGTTGGATACCCGTCAACAGGCATTCCTAACTGAATCGGGCCGTCCCGGTCGCAGGGCTCCAAGAATTGCAGCGGCAATCGGCGATTCCCAGATGATGAAGCTAGCCGTTGTTTTCAGCGTCTCTGCGAAAGCTCGACCGACGGTATTTGAGTTCTCCCCCGAGAATTTCAGGGATATGCCATTCGGACAGCCTGGAAGGCCTAGCAGAAATGCCCAGCCCGGGGCCCAGGCAGGTGGCCCTCCGCCTCCGCGTGAAGAGATTCGGGTTGTCGTCAACCTTTCGCCTGGGAAGTAGGCAATCGGATCGAAATAACGAGATGCCCTTGCGGAGTGATTCCGCAAGGGCGTTTCTATTAGGATTTGAACCTCACCATAGAATATGCAGCGGATCGGAACCTGCCTAACGAGTTGTCATCTAAGTGATAATGGATTCCATGAATTCTGAGATGATTCAATTTTCCGATGGGGAGACGACTTACGAGGGGTACCTCGCAAAATCCGCGACAGGATCCGGACCGGGCATCATCGTACTGCAGGAGTGGTGGGGTTTGGTACCGCACATCAAGGATGTCGCGGACCGGTTTGCAAATGCCGGGTATACGGCATTGGCTCCCGACCTATACGGCGGACAAACCGCAAACGATCCTGACGAAGCCGCCACTCTCATGCAAGCGCTTCACATCGGCGAGACAGAGAAACTCCTCGCGCACGCAATCAGCGCCCTTCTGGCCAACTCAGCGACACAGGGCGAAAAGGTCGGTGTCGTTGGATTCTGTATGGGTGGACAGCTTTCGCTCTTTGCCGCATGCTGCAATCCGATTATTCGGGCCTGCGTCGATTTCTATGGAATTCATCCCAACGTTCAGCCGGCCCTGCGCGACCTTAACGGCCCCGTACTCGGAATCTTCGCAGAAGACGATGCTTATGCCGGTCCGAAGCAGGTGGCTGCGTTGACGGAAGAGCTAACACTCCTAGGCAAGCAGCACGAGTTCATCACTTACCCTGGCACAAAGCACGCGTTCTTCAACGACGTACGTCCGGCGTACAACAAGGAAGCAGCCGAAGATGCTTGGAACCGCGTTCTAGCATTCTTCGCTGAAAACCTTCGCTGATCCGCACCGAACTAAGGCGAGGTCTGTGCTTTGAAGTTTCCGACGTAATGCCGGATCTCGCCTGAGCCGTACTGGCTCGTGCCACCGCCGAACTGCCAACTGCCTCCATCGATCGTCGCCGAAACTTTAAAGTAGGTCCCCAGATCCGCGATATACGGAGGTACCTGGGCAGCATGGGTGTTCCAGATGTAGTCCCAGGTGCTGCCCGATCCATGGAGAGAGCCGATGTAGTATTCATGCCCCGCCATTAGGGTCAACGGGCTGATCTGCTTCCAGTAATATCCGTCAGCCAGGGCATCCGCACTCGATATTCTGGCGACGACTAAGGTGTTTCCACTTGAGTCGAAGATCGCGGTCTGCGAGGTTTGCTGGGGGGACCTTTCATCTTCAAAACCAAGTGCAGTTACGACGACGTCCTTCCCACCGATAACCTGAAACAGATTTCCTTCAACTGCTGGGAAGCCAGGCGAGATGAGTCCACCCCCTTTCCCACTGGGGAAGGAGTATGCGGTGACTGCAGGAGCGAAGGTTGCCCCCGCCACCGAAGCACTTCTGCCGGCGCAGCTCGTAACCAGCAAGCCGACAACAGGCAATACAACCAAAACCTGGGTTCGCATTTTCAAAGGATGATATCAAATTGCCGCTGTGCGGTCGAACCATAGATTTCGAGAGAACTAATTGGCTAGCCCTTCCGTTAATCAACTATGTTCGGCACTCTAGCACTGGTTATTTCTTTGACCATTCAGCAGCCTGCTCAGGGGCTGTTCGAGAGGACATTTCTTGAGTCCACCGGTAGAAACGGAATGGAAGAGTACGTTCGCGCGTTTGACTCCATGCAGAAAACCGAGTGGTCGTCTTACGCGGGATGGATGACCGTCGAGGACCGTGCGTTGGCCCAGGGAAAGCGAGTTAGCGGGAGGTTCGTTGACACTCCGGCTCCTCTATCGCCACAAGCTAAAAGATTGGAGATTCTGAGCTACCTGAAAGTTCGGCAAGAGGAAGTTCGGGTTTTCCAGAGGGCTTGGGACCTCGTTGGCGACGGAAACGAAAAGCCTTGCTACTTGCCCAGTACCATGCTTCCTTCCACTTTTCCGATTGTCTCCATCGGCCGGAGCATTTCGAAACTAGGGAGGGATTTTGCCTACGTCGCAGCCTCCGATGGTCGGTCAGACTTGATGGTGGACTACTTAACGAGGGTATTGACGTTCCTCGATAACAGCTGTCGATCATCCTTCATGGCCGCACTCGTGTCTGTTAGTAACCAAGCTGCCGTGTGTGGCGACTTCGCCGATAACCTCGACCGCATCTCGATGCAGGATGCTGTGCGAATTGAGAAGGCAACAAGCAGTCTATTGAGCGAGCGACCAAGTTTCCTCGAAGCATTCGACGCCGCGTTCCGGAACGACGCCGCAAACGTAGATCGTGCAATCCGGTCCGCTGCTAATCTTGCCGGTGGATCATCGAAGGATAGGACCGAGCAGAGGATGGTGAGAGTGATGCATGGAATGTCCTCGGCCGATGTCGAACAAATGATCGGTCGAGTGCAGAAGTCGATCCTCGATACGGGCTTGCAGTTCACCTCTCGATTTTCAAGCCCAGAAGAGACTTGGCTTTCAATTTATGCGAATAGTCAGGAACCCAGGGACCCGGAGATTGAAAACCAAGCAGATGCGGAAGAGCTATGGACATCTCACTGGACACCACCTTTTGTCACCAATCCGATGACAGTTGCCCGGGTGTTGATTTGTCGAGCGAAGCTGCGCCTGCTTCGTTTGCATTCGGAAGTCATCCTGTTTCGCTGGAACCACAATCGGCTCCCTCGAAACGTCGAGGAGTTAGCCCTTCCTGAAGGGTATGCCTTCGACCCGGTCAGTAAGAAGCCGTTTGTCTATGAGGTTAAGGGGAAGAACTACCGACTTTACAGTCTGGGGGCGAAGGAAACAGGTCCGATCGATCTTGGAAGTCCACTCCCATCCGCCTCAGACGATGCAGATACGAACCCTTAAGTTCCGTGACGGCTAAAGGAATATCCGTTTCGACTGCTCGCACAAATTGCCGCGCAATATCCGTCTGCTTGTTATGGTGTTGCTTACCAGTTTGCTTGCCCTTTCGCTGATGAATGGCCGCCAGGCGGACGGCTCTTTGCTTTCTAGAGTCGTGCCAATCCCAACGGGAAAGAACGGATATGAGGACTATCTGCGTGCAGCAGATATGGCTGGTAAGCAACTATGGGGGAGCTACGAGAACTGGTTGGGCTACAGGCAGTCGGTAGGTTCGACGGGCGTCAGGGCCGACGAAGAGGTGTCGGTTCCTCCGATTCCCCCTGGAGTCAATCCGGACATGTCGGACCTAGCAGTACGCAAAATCGCGAACGAACGGCTTGGGGGGGGGGCGTACGAGATCATTCGAGTTGGCAATCTCAAGGCCGTTTACGACCCGAGGCGCGACCTAAGCGTCGAGACGATGTTTCCGGAGTTCGCCCAGTTTAAAATGCTTGCCAAGATCGGCATCAACAAAGCCTACGTTGAGTTCTCGGAAGGGCGAACCGATCAAGCGGTGGGCGACCTGCTTGAAGGATTGAAGTTTTCAAGGTCGATTTTTGGGGGCACCCTAATCTCGAGCCTGGTTTCGATAGGTATGCAAGCAATCTTCCTCTCAGAATTCCAGCGGCATTTGGGGCAGTTGTCGTATTCCGATGCCAGGCTAATCGATCGAACCTGCAAGTCACTTCTCGATACTCCATATCCGCTCGTTGAGACATACAAGCGGGAGTACTCCTTGGCAGTGAATTCGGTTGACCATGTGATCGACAATCCAAGCCTGGTCCTGGAAGATGAGATCGAGAAAGCGTTCGGGCCGGCGATTCAAAACTTAAGCGAGCCCGACAAACACCAGTTGAAGGGACTTGTTTTACAGGGTTTACAGAGCCGGTACGATGCGCTTTTGCAGGAATTGAACGAACCTGGATCGAGTTTGGTCAGAGGTAGAGATCCCCAGGATCCGCCGACGGCACTAGACGATAAGTCGGTTTCCAATTTGGCGTTGGCAATGCTGAATGCCCTCAGAAGTAAATCTGGCAACCTCCAGATCCACAGAGCGATCGCGCGAGGAAAAGTTCAATTAATGTTGCTCCGACTGCACGCCAAGGTGATTCAATATCACTGGCAGAACTATCGCTGGCCGACGAAAATCGAGGAGTTTGCCGACGCCAGTTCGGGAATCGACCCCTATTCCGAACAACCTTTCCACTATGAACTGAAGGAAGGTAGTTACCGACTGTACAGCACAGGGGTACCGGGATTCGGACCGATCGAACTGAAATATCGACCGTTACCGACTCCTCAGGATTCGGGGCCAGTTCCACCGCTTTTGTAGTCCGAGCGGGCCGTACTGGAGGCCGCACAAATCAAGGAGTTAGCCCGTCTTAGGGTTATGGTATTGCTGACATCCTTTCTTGCTGCTTCAATGCTGCGAGGCCTTCAAACGGATAGATCGCTACTATCTCGATTCGTGCCGGTTCCGACCGGAAAGAACGGATACGAGGACTATTTGCGTGCAGCAGATTTGGCCGGGCCCGATCTTTGGGGAACCTACGCGACCTGGATGAGCTTTAAGCAGTCGCCTCATTGGTCTGTGGGCAAGACAGATGACGAGGCGCCGATTCCCCGGATTCCTCCCGGAGTCAACCCAGATATGACCGATCTCGCTATCCGCAAGGTCGCTAACGATCGTTTGGGAGCCGCATACGATATTATTCGGATCGGAAACCTGAAGCCGGTCTCCGACCCGAGAAAAGACCATATTGCCGAGTCGCTCTTTCCTGAACTCGCGGGGTTTAAGACGCTGGCGAAGATCGGAGTCAACAAAGCGTATGTTGAATTCTCCGACGGGCGCACTGGCAAAGCGGTGGATGATTTACTCGAAGGATTGAAGTTTTCAAGGGCCATTTTCGGAAGTACGCTAACTACCAGTCTTGTTTCCGTAGCAATTCAGGCTATTTTTCTGGCC
>Ga0364894_10665_pt1 | contig 11304 bp, 10 predicted proteins | sample ExccelJu500001D4_FD_206942 | JGI IMG/M metagenome (GOLD analysis project Ga0364894, IMG submission 206942) | Enriched cells from Trout Bog Lake Hypolimnion, Wisconsin, USA - BchlTB.July16.5000.01.D4 | ecosystem: Environmental > Aquatic > Freshwater > Lake > Hypolimnion/Profundal zone | place: USA...
AGAAAATTAAACAAAATTCACTGGGATATCGGTATTGATATTAGGGGTGATATTAGGCAGATTCTAATGCTGTACTTATGCCGTCCAATTAGGCGTATTGGTTTTAATTTCATGGGCGGGGATAGTTTATTAACTGATATTGTTTTTGATGATGGAACTTACTCCCACATTCTTTCGCATCACATGAGAATATTGCAGATACTTGATATAAAAGTCAACATTGGTAATTTTTTTCCGCGAATTCATTTGACTAATCTTGAAATAATTTCCTCAAATGAAATTAAGCCATATATTGGCCTACACTTTGGCGCATCTATGCCCTTGCGGAGATTGCCGCTTTCGGAAGCATCGAAAATTCTTAATCATCTTGTTCAATTGGATAAAACAGTCATCATTTTTTCACCACCAGACACAAAGAAGTATGCCTCTATTTTGGCTAATTCCATTCCCACTTCTCATGCTATGAAGGTTTCAATTTGGGAGGGTGGACTAAGGGCTATGGTAGTAAGATTAAGTCGTGCAGAGAGGATTTTTGCAATGGATAGTGGTGTTGCCCATATATCAGCAGCCTTGGGTGTTCCTACCACTGTTTTATTTGGACCAAATCTACCTGAATTGGTTAGGCCAATTGGAGTTAATGTAGAGATAAAGGAGAAGCTTGGTTTGAGTTGTCGACCTTGCAATCAGTTTGATTGTATTAATGCAGTGAATCAATTCTGCTTGCTTGATCTCATTCAATAAAGTCGTTTACAAAATTATTGATTTTGATATAAATTTATACTGAAAATTATCTTGATGTTGACGATGAATTTTCTATTTTTTATATAATTGACTAAAATCGCTCGAAAGTATGCCAATGAAAATATCCGTAGTTACTGCTGTATACAATCGAAAAAATACAATAAAAGATGCAATCCATAGTATTCAGAATCAAACTTATTTAAATATTGAGCATATTATCGTTGATGGAGGATCAACGGATGGTACGGTTGATATTCTTAGGGAGGGAATAATTCCGAGCATGTCATTCGTCACAGAGCCAGATAATGGAATTTATGATGCAATTAATAAGGGAATTAGACGCTCAACTGGCGAAATCATAGGCCTACTTCATTCTGACGATATTTACGCATCAGACTCTGTGCTAGCGCAAGTTGCTGCCGAATTCTCTGATCAAAAGCTTGATGCTGTTTATGCTGATGCGAATTTTTTTAGACATGGGAATCCAGCTAACATTGTTAGGACCTACCGATCGGACCGATTTAGTGCGGCAACCCTTGCTTGGGGGTGGATGCCTGCTCATACAACTATTTTCTTTAGGCGAAGAGTATTTGAGAGATTCGGGCTGTATAAGACTGACTATAAAATTGCTGCAGATATGGAGTTTATAGCCAGGGTATTTAGATCGGAAGATTTTCGAGCAAAATACATAAAAAAGGTTTGGGTGAAAATGCGTATCGGAGGTGTAAGTACTGGCGGCTGGAGAAATACCATTCTTCTTAATCAAGAGGTGCTACGAGCCCTTCAAGAAAATGGTATTAAAACGAATATATTAAAAATTTTTACTAAATACCCGCTAAAACTTTTTGAGTTCTTGCTTTGAATACCTCAAGTACACTCCGAAAATAAAAAATCACATAATAGCCACTTTTATTTACAAGAATGCAATTCGAAAAAAGATAGCAGTTGCTGATGCAAGTGGATTTATTGGCAGAGTTCTATGTGACCAGTTTCAATTTGAGGGTTTTTATCATTCGTGGATTGGTGTAATCCCCAGCCAAGAGCCTATCCCAGAATTATAAAGGCGCATGAAGAGTTTTTACCTTGGGGGCGATTTACAGATTAAGCTTGAAAAACTTAGTGTGGCCTTAGAAGAAAATGATATAAATTTGATTGCCAGCGTACTCAAAAAGCTGGTGTTCGGCTATTATTACCAGTAGAGATGGAGTATTTAGAAATAGGGGTGGGGAATTCTTATGCGCCATGAGCGCCATATTAAAGATTGATTCTTGGGTTGCGTTTATTATTGGGGAGTTATGTAATTCATCATTGAGGGGTTACCCAATCCAAGGGATTCAGGACTCTTCAAAATTCAATGCAGGAGTGCACAGATCGTCTTTAATTTTGTTGCCTAAGATGGGGAGAGGCTGTTATTGCGAGGCGGATTATTGGGCTACATGTTGCCATTTAACTTAAGTATTTATATTAAAAAATTCAATATGTAAATATTACACCTTAGGCTCAGGGAAAAAACTGAGGCTCGAATTGGCTTGAGGAACTAGCTTAGCATTATTTATGCTGTTTTCTAAATCAAGCAATTGAAGCATATATCCAGATCAGACTTGGATAATATTCACGTTGCATAATAATTGCTCGCAACATGCATTTAATATTTAAATTAATATATCCGACCAGATCTGTAACGATGATGGTCATTGCAATTCCTCGGAAGTAACGGTTGCTGTACCTAACTTACCAACCACAATACCGCCGGCACGATTTGCTAAAGCCATTGCCTTTTCTAGTGGCCACTTCGATGCTAATGCAACAGCCAAGGTAGCAATCACTGTATCTCCAGCACCGGAGACATCAAAGACCTCGCGGGCTTGGGCTTTTACATGACTAACGCCAGTATTTGTAAATAAACTCATACCCTCTTCGGATCTGGTCAATAAAAGAGCTTGAAGATTGAGAGATCTCCTGAGATCTTGCGCTCTTCGCGTTAGATCTTCTTCGCTAGTCCATTGTCCTACTACTTGTCGCAATTCACTGCGATTTGGAGTCAGGGCTGTAGCACCACGATATTTCTCATAATCTTCACCCTTGGGGTCGACCAGGATGACTTTGTTCTGAGCTCGAGCCTGCTCAATCATTAGGGTAACTTGACCCAAGGCGCCTTTACCATAATCCGATAGAATCACCACATCGATATCGCTTAAAGATTTTTCAAAGCGCTCTAATTTATGGGCTAAGGCAGACTCACTCGGCACATCTTCAAAATCCAAACGAATCAACTGTTGTTGACATGCGATTACGCGAAGCTTGACGGTAGTTGGAGCCTTTGCATCAATCTCTAATTGACTATCAACGCCACCCGAATGCAGCAACTCAGTCACCCGACGCCCTGGTTCATCATCGCCGATCACGCCAAGAATGGTTGCCTTTGCGCCTAAAGCGGCAACATTGCGCGCTACGTTTGCAGCACCACCTAAACGCTCATCAATCTTGGTGACCTGAACCACGGGAACCGGCGCCTCTGGGGAGATACGATTCGTATCGCCAAACCAGTAGCGATCAAGCATAACATCTCCCACCACTAATAAGTGGGTTTTAGAGAGCTGTTCTCGGCTGAGTTCATTGAGACATATTTTTTCTGCTTGATTATTTATATTGCTTATACTTTGCATGCGAAAGGCCCAGGTTGTTTATGTTTTATTTCAATTTAAGTATGTAGATTCTATAATTATCAAATTTATTCGATCCCGGTGTGTCTTCGCTCATAAACTGCAAGTGACTGTCCCGCACCTAATTTTTAGTAAATTTTTCACCAAGATTTATATCTCTAGGAAGATTTTCTTTTACTTCTCACGCCTAAATTTAAACTAATACATGCTCCCCGATTTTAGTCAGCTCCGACTTTGTAATTATTTCGATTTATATCTGCTCTAATTGCACTTTATGGTGGACGAAATCGTAGTTTATGCGGACCACTTGTATTTTGTTGGTAAAGACGCCGAAGGATATGATATGCAGCCGTAGATTATTAAATCTTAGTTAGTGCAACCGCTGCGCTCTAGATACTCATGACCGTCTTCCGCGCTTCGTGATGATTGGCATGCTTGCTCCAGAGTTAGGTAAATCCTGTGCTAAATCCACTCTCATTGAGTGGCTACCTATCCCTTTAATAATGAATTTATCGAGTCCGGCAACCCCGGCAATTCGTTTGTATATGTTGTTGACCTGCCCAGCACCCATACTAGTGCGTGAAATTTTTCCTCCACGGTCAATGCCGTCCATGATGTATTCCTGCCCCTCGGGAAGTTCTTTCACCCACTCCACCAATGCTAGGTGAGCTTTTTGACTTAGGTGTAGCGTTTTCCACATGGAGTCTTGATTTACCTTGCTTTTTCTTGGGAGAGTTGATGACGTCTCAATACTATTCTTAATGTTGATTTTCACATCCTTGACTTGCTGAGATGCTGACTCACTACGTCTGTATAAAGTGTCATATTTCACTAGTAATAAAGTTCGATCTCGAATGCCTGTAATGCGATCATCGGCAGTTAATAGCAATTTATCTAAGATATCTGCATTCACGCTGCCTCCCTGAGTACATGAGAACCCCGAATTACAATGCATCCTTCGCATCTCTAGGTTGACATGAAGATCTTTGGTTGGGTCATCAAGGCAATTAAGTTTATGAATAGCAGACAGCCCCCACAATGCTCTGCGAATACTGGCTGAAGACCTACCGCTACCCATTAACTTACAAATATATTGAACGACTAAATGAGGTTCTACAGGTAAGGCATCGGAATTTATGCCATGATAAAAGTGAAGAAAATCTTTAAAGTCAGTGCGATAGACTTGAATCGTGGAAGGCGCATATGAGCTATCAATTTTGATGATGGTTTCTTGAAGAAGTCTGGTCGCTCGATTCAAGTCTTTGAGTAGATTCGTTGTATTGGTGCCTTGATTCGCATTGCCCACTAACTCCAACCTTCTTTTGGGTAGACTTTTTAGTTCGGGTTGTGCATAGTTATAACTGTTAAGCATTTTATTATCACTTTAAAGATAAATATTATTAGTTAATAGCATTTGTTAATGGTTACATGCTCAATATTACTTGATTACTGGCGATCAAATACGTGCTGCTCGAATCATGTTTAGTTTATGGTCACTCGAGGGTGCACTAGGTATTCATGTGAGAACGTTGGTGGCCTTTGAATAAGCTGGAATTGAATTTATTGGTTCGCCATACGATGGCCTGGGTATCAGATTCTTTGCTAAAAGGTAGGTAATGACTAACCCTCCTCAGTATTCACTAAATGCAGACGCTAAGGTGGACCTCAAGGTGATAAGGGTAAAAAAGTAAGCTCAGGTAATACCTTAAAGACCGGCGCTTACTCTTCAACGATTATTTTTCCCGGTGAAGATGAGGCTGGGTTTCAGGAGTTAGAAACATAATTTATCCCCGACTTTGAGTCACGCGATATTGCAGAGACTGCTTTCGTGTAAGAGCCAGTAACCATTACCTGTAAAAAACTTTGTCTTGAAAAATTAGAGTATTCATCTTTTTTAAAAAGATGAATTTACCTTTTTATGATTATGATCTTGAGCCATATGGCTTAAAATTTAACAATGTGACTTATGGCTTTTTTAATGAGGTAATTATTACTGAGTAGGGCGCTGACATGCTCAGGTTTGAATTAGATTATACAAAACCCTAAAGCATCAAGACCTGACTACTGAGCGGTATACTCGCGTTAGATCAAAATCCCAAAAATCGTATTACGGGATTGTTCATCAAGCTAGAGTATGTGAGTTATTCGATGATAGGGCCCCTCGCCCTAAGAGTTGGTGTTGTCAAGAATTGATCTTAAATATATAGAGGTATCCTCAAGTCATTATGCGCTAAATAAAATTATTTCAAATCTTGTCGATACCCCCTGGTATTGCGATAATTTTGAATTCATAAAATAGACGCTACTAAAATTTAAAGAGCACCGCTTCTCAGAGCTCATGCAAATTGATAAGACGCGCCGCATTCATGACGATCCCAATCGAAGCTTCTCTTTCGAGCTCTGTCCATATTGCGCGAACATCAGGAGCGGTGCCGCAAGATGCGGATCGTCGATATTTCTGCGCAAGATGGCGGTCAAACTAACAAATAAATTAATGGGTAGTGTTTTAGCTTAAACAATATGTATTTAGATTAAAGAGAATGAATATGTAGTTAACAGTGATTCACAAAACGGACTAATTCTCATTTGGAGAGGATTGCTATCAAGGGTGCAGATTAATGATGCGCTTACTAATGCCATCTGCCAGGCGCCCATTATAGAAATTAGCAATCTAATCTTTTTATATCTCCACCTCTTGCTTATAAATCCCTATCAGTTATAGCGTATTAAAAAATAGCATGTTTATCCTCACGATGCTTGGTTATGTATTCTTCTGCCTATTTTTCTGTAATTTCCTGAATATTGATGAATCAATTTTTTGATCTTCTAATGAGTTTTTTAGCCCTAATAATTCCCCACATTGATTATCTTAACGACATTTTTTTTGTTAAATTAATATCCAAGGGGCCAGTTATTTACTGGTCAGATCGTTTAGGTGTTTATGATATTAATTTTAGAATGTCTAAATTTCCACTATAAAAGTGGTACCCCTGCAGTGGCTAAGTATTTACTTTTTGAGTCTAGACCCCACTTAGCATCAATTGGCTCTTTTTTGCGAAAGTTTAGTTTGGATGGGTTGCTGGAGTTGAGGAGTATTTTAGTGGACGATATGGGTTTTGTGGGCCCGAGACCTGCGTTTTTAATCAAGATTTTAATCGCTTTGAGAGCCCAATGTATTGTGGATAAATTGCTTCTGGGTTTAGCCGGATAGGCATGGATAAATGGTCGTGATGAGCTGTTAATTCTGGACAGGGTCAGCTTCGAGGTGGAGTGTTTAGAGGGGCAGTCTTTTTGGTTAGATATTAAGATAATTTAACTAACCTTTTTATAGGTTGTTCGACGTGCTAGGGGTTTCGCATTAATCGAAGATCTATGGCGTAATTACAGTATTTTCTACTGTTACCCTTGGAGGTAGCTATCCAGCTTGGACTGAGGTATTTGCTTGTAAGGCTACCCCTATTTCAGTATGTATTTTATAATCAACGCATGCCAGCTAATGCTACGAAACAATCACTCTTAAATCTCTCTCGGCCAGTTAAGAGGGGTTTAGTGATGTATTTCGATGCCTTGATTTGCACATTTAGTGTTTGGCTGGCCTTTGGGCTTCGCTTGGATCAATGGGGGTCTTTCGGAAGCAGGCACTTGATTGTACTTATAGTAGCTATTGGATTTTCCTTTCCCCTCTTTATTTCTTTTGGTTTATACCGCGCGATTTTTAGGTATGTTGGCTCGGCTGCGCTGGCTTCAATGGCCCGTGTTTTTGTTAGTTACACTTTTATATTTTTCTGTGTCTTTACATTAATTGGGGTTGACGGGATTCCAAGATCTATTGGGGTTATTCAGCCTTTATTGTTGTTTGTTGGAATTGGCGCTAGTCGATATTTCATGCGTTATTGGTTGGGTGGAATTAATAATGTTCAGAAGTCGCTCCATAGAACTCAGTCTGTTGCACTTATTTATGGTGCTGGGTCAGCAGGTCGCCAGTTAGCAGCGGGCCTCTCTAACAATAGGGAGATATTGGTTAAGGGCTTTATTGACGATGATCCGCGTTTGCAGGGGCATACCATTAATGGCCTTTCCGTGTACCCGAATGCGAACTTGATTGACCTTGTCCTTCGTCTAGATGTTACCGATGTTCTTTTGGCTGTTCCCTCGACTAACCAGACTCGAAGAGGTCAAATTATTCATTCATTAAGCGAAGTCGGCGTGCGTGTTCGAACTTTGCCTACGCTTGCTGACGTAGCTTCTGGTCGAGTACGGATATCAGATCTGCATGATCTAGATATGAATGATTTGCTTGGGCGAAAAGTCGTTCCACCTGATTTTGAGCTGTTAGAAAAAAATATTAGAAATAAAGTAGTTTTAGTTACTGGAGCTGGCGGCTCTATTGGTAGCGAACTCTGTCGACAGATTATTAGGTTTTCTCCTAAGTCCTTAATTTTGGTTGATAGTAGCGAGCACTCTCTCTACTTAATTTATGAGGAATTGAAGAAAACTCTTATCGGGATGGAGGGTAATGCTTCAAGGGATTTAGAGGGCCATGATAAATCGGTCTTTTTGCCTTACCAGGCATTATCGGTAGAATTAGCTCCCTGTTTGGCATCTGTGCGTGATCGCGATTTGTTAATAAAAATCTTTCAGTCACATCATCCGGATGCAGTTTTCCATGCTGCAGCATATAAACATGTTCCATTGGTAGAGCAAAACCCTGCGGAGGGTATTCGTAATAATGTTTTTGGAACATTTACCTGCGCACAGGTTAGTTTAGAGTGTGGCGTGCCCCATTTTATTTTGGTTAGCACCGATAAAGCTGTCAGACCAACAAATGTCATGGGGGCTAGTAAGCGCATAGCTGAATTGGTGTTACAAGCAATGGCGGATATTGCTTTTAAAGGCGATCACTCAACGAATTTTTCGATGGTCCGGTTCGGCAATGTACTCGGCTCCTCAGGTTCTGTGGCACCACTTTTTAGTGCTCAAATTGCCGCAGGTGGGCCTATTACTCTTACGCATTCTGAAGTAACTCGCTATTTCATGACCATTCCTGAAGCGGCACAATTGGTTATTCAAGCTAGCGCAATGGCTGTTGGTGGCGACGTCTTTGTGTTGGATATGGGTGAGCCGGTGCGTATTTATGATTTAGCTGTCAAGATGGTTTACTTATCCGGTTTATTGGTTAAGGATGATAATAAGCCTCATGGCGATATTGAAATTGAAGTCACTGGTTTGCGCCCGGGTGAAAAGCTCTACGAAGAACTCTTGATTGGTGATAATCCCCAGCCAACAGCCCATCCCAAAATTATGAAGGCGCGTGAAGAGTTTTTACCTTGGTGCGATTTACAGATTGAGCTTGAAAAACTTAATGTGGCCTTAGAGGCAAATGATGCAAATTTGATTGCCAGTATGCTCAAAAAGCTGGTGCCTGGATACACGCCTAAAGACAATCTTTCTAACACGGGCAGTATTGCTAAGGGGTAAATCACTTTGTAATTAAAAGTGATTTTTTTTCCAGATATTGACTTTTAATATCGGCCGTATTTCAAAATTCTTGGCTTATATTTACTCCATCTTGACGCTCACATGAGACCGAACAATGACAAAAGGCTGACCAGAGCTTCTTGTGCTCTTTGAGGCGTAGAGAATCTCGTTCGGGTATTTCCCATTGGCCATTTGCCGCAATTGCCAGGGGGCTTTGAGTTTTGTTGATGTAAAAACCAATAAAGAGCTGGTATTTGACACATTATTCAAATAATTTGCTCCCAGAAGGACTTTTGGGTCAAAAGGCACTTTATTAAAGCTAACCTCAAAGTGCAGGTGCGGGCCCGTTGATCTACCCGTACTTCCAACTGTGGCAATCTGTTGGGACTGTTTAACCCAATCCCCAATTTTTACTAAGACTGTTTTGGCATGACCATAGCGGGTTGTGTAACCCTGCCCATGATCAATCTCAATGAGATTTCCATATCCTGGCGCATAACCTGTGTAAATTATTTGACCATCCCCTGTTGCCAATATCGGGCTGCCAGCCTCCGCTGGAATATCCATACCTTCATGTTGCTCATGTTCGCCAGTAAAGGGGCTATTGCGAACTCCAAAAGGGCTTGAAATAAAAGAATTTTTGGTAAGGGGGTAGGCACCTAATTTCTCTTGGGCTTCTGCTTTAACTGATTTTTGGCAGGCCAAACTAACCAGCATCAATAAGCCAAGAAAATATTTATTTAAAGGGCGGGTGGAAATATGAGGCAATTTAAGGAGATGAGCTAATTTAGAAGTCTGTAGTTATCTGGGGTGGTAGCAATAATAAAGGTAATGAGTTTCAAATATTTCTTATAAAATTAATAAATGAAAAAGTTATCCATAAAATTCCTAGTTTTAACCATTACAACAATCACTTGTGGCATTTTATCCATCTCATCCTTTGCCCAGATTGCGCAATTTGAATATGACCTCAAAATTACTGCCGATCCTGCAAAACGCGCTGCGTATCTAAAGCAATCAGGCGAAGCCCCAAGTCCTTATGAACAAGTATTTAATTTGGTAAAGGGGTCTATGCAGGTAGCTACCGTGGTGGATAAGGTGGATATTCGTAAAGATCAATATCACATTAGCTCCACGGGTACTCTAGCTGCTGTGCTTTCGACAGTATTGCAAGATCAAAAATTGATACGGGATTCGGTAGGCGCTAATAGTCCTAAAGGCTTATTAACAAATACCTATCAAGAAAAGCGCGGTAATACTGAATTGCTCATTGCTAAAGTGAATGCGCCTAAGAATATTTTGGACTTTTTTAAAGTATCTTCTCGCACCTCTCCAGTGGGAGTTGCCCCATATACCGGTCAGTTATTAGATATGCTCACTGTGGGTTATCAATTTATCGGCAAAGAGTTGCCTGCAAAATCTGTAGTGTTGCCCGTCACTGATGGCCGTTCTTTAAAGACCTATACCCTGGTTCGGGGCGAGCCTTGGGAGTTCCCTTTTGAGGGCGGTAAGGTTAAAGCGGTTCGTTATTACAAGACCACTTCTAAAGATGATTCTGCAACCTTTGAAGTATGGTTCTCAGAAAAAGAGCATGCACCTTTACGTTCAGTAATTGGCCTCAATGCCCAGTATGGCGCTACGATTCAGGTTGATCTAAAGAAGATTCCAGCGCTTTAAGGCTGTATGGTGATGGGAAGCGAATTTTAAAAAACAGGAATTCATTCCCATACCTTTAACTTCAACTGTAAAGAAATTGCCCCATGCACCCGATCTCCAACCGTAGGGATCACAAAGACATTAGCCCCAACCCAGTCGCCTTCCCAGGTTAAGGCTGGTAATACCGCGGGAAACCAACCGCCATTATTGGCGCCAGGATAGCCATTAAAACCCCCAAAGACTGCGCCTAACTTAATGGGCCCAATTGCAATGGGTTGGTAGTAAACCCCTGCATAGTTGGAGTAGTCACGATCACTGTTATAAAAGCGCCCCACAGTGACTGAGGCTACGCTATTAAAGCGATATTCGGCACCAGCACCCCAGTTACCACCATTGAAGTTTTTATCTTGCTGAAAGTGATATGACGCCATGCCAGGATTGAGCCACAGCTGATTTTTAGTTTCTGGTGTGATGAGGTGAATGAAGTTATCGGCACTATCAGTGCCTTGAGCATAGCTCGGACTGGTAGTCATTGTAAATACTGCTGCTAATACATACGCAAGAGCGTGAAGATAGAGTTTTGAGTTAGTCATTTATATGGCTGATCTCTATCATTGATCTCTATCATTGATCTCTATCGTTATGTAAGTTGGCGATGCACTACTTTTTACTGCTACTTTTATCTTTGCCCGACTTACTCAGTTTGAAATTCATCTTTTGACCTTGGTAAAGCAGGGTGGCGGATTCATCACCAATGCTTTGCAAG
>Ga0364894_10568_pt2 | contig 11263 bp, 7 predicted proteins | sample ExccelJu500001D4_FD_206942 | JGI IMG/M metagenome (GOLD analysis project Ga0364894, IMG submission 206942) | Enriched cells from Trout Bog Lake Hypolimnion, Wisconsin, USA - BchlTB.July16.5000.01.D4 | ecosystem: Environmental > Aquatic > Freshwater > Lake > Hypolimnion/Profundal zone | place: USA...
CAACAGCCACCATAGCTGGCGAGCCGCCCCAGAATGCAACGACACCGACACCGGTAAGCATGCAGGTAAAGGCGAAACTGCCACCAATGCGCAAGGCCGCGAACTGAGAACGCCATGCGCAGTAACCTTCCATCCCATTTGGACCCGCACCATCCTGTGCTGATGCAGGAGTACGCCGTCTTCACACCTCCGGTGCATGCCATGGCCCAGAAAATTGGCGACTGGATCGATCAGCGTCAGCCCGGGGGATACATCCATGGTCCCTCGCGATTTGGCAAGTCGCGCGGCGTCAAATGGCATATGAAGGCGGTCCTGGAAGACCGGTTTGGCAAGCGCATTCCCTTGCACATCTGGTCACGTCCGCCGGACAGCCAATTCAGCGAGAACGATTTTTGGGTCTCTCTGGGACTTGCCATTGGGTTTCGTTATGCCCCCCGACGTGCCACGCGCGGAGACCGGCGCCGCTTGCTGGTGGAGTTCATGATTGCGACAGCGGCAGCCTGCTCCAGCAATTTCGTCGCCCTGCTGATTGACGAGGCACAGGCAATGACATTTCGAGAGTGGACCTGGCTGCTCGGTCTGCAAAACGCCATGGACTGGGAGGGTTACCGACTCAGCGTGTTTTCCATTGCTTCGCACCAGATGGACTACACCTATGAGTTGCTTGGATTGTCAGACCACGCCCACGTGGCCGCCCGCTTTCTGGTAGCCCACTGGCCGTTTCCCGGCATCAGCAGCGCAGAGGAAATTGCGTTTGTCTTGCAGGGCTACGACGATGCATCCGAATGGCCGGCAAGCAGCGGCGTCTCCTACTTGGCCCATTTCGCACCTGACGCCTATGCCCGTGGCGCACGACTGGCACCCTGCGCCCCAGTATTGTGGCGGGTTCTGAATTCACTACTGCCAGCTCATTACAAGGGCGATGCCGAGTTTCCAATGCAACACATTGCCCGCGCCATTGAAGATGTGCTGGTTGATGTTGCACGCGGTATGGACTGGGAGACTGCCACCTCGGAGGTCAACTGGATCGATGCTTTGGCGCTTACGCAGTTCACCGACCACATGCGACTGATCTCTGCGGCGGTCAAACATAAACGACATGGCAAGCCAGCGTGATGTCTCATGCCAAAGTACACAACGCCGATAGAGGAGTTGGGCCGTCATAGCAGGCGTTCGCGCGTCATCTGGCATCCAGGGTCAATACCGCCCTTTTCTTCACTGTGGATTACGGTTCAGAGATTTTTGATGCTCAACCAACCCACGCGTGCCGCCTTCGCCCAAGATTTCCTGGTGGACGCCGTTGATGGAAGCAAGGTACCTGCATCGGGCTACTGGCCGAGGCTGTCTCTCAATGAGTATCAATTGGCAAGTAGCGAAAGTCCGGTACGCCTGACACGCTTTGCGAGGGTTCTCAAGGAGTCGTCTACCGCATTTCGTGGCTGCCACATTAGCCATTTTCCGAAGGCGGTACGTCCATACTTTGGCGACTTTGCTGTATGCCCCTATTGCTTGGCTGAAGGCTTTCACTCGGTGTTGTACTCCTTTGAAGGTCTCCGAGTCTGCCCGGCACACGGCACGAAAATGGAGCGATTGAAGAATTGTGGCTCCATTGCCAGCGACCTGTTCATCAACGCTCTTCGCAACCCGTTCGGTAATTGCCCGTTTCTGCAGAAAACTCTAAAATCAGCAGAAACGCGAATTCCAAAGAGACACGTTGGTCGTGACAGCGTACTTGGCGATATCGCCAGCTGGCTGATGGATATTGAGTCGAGATGTTGGCTGGGTCGGCACGGCGCGCAGCACGTCGATCCACTGCTCGCCTTCACGAATCGGCTTGTCCATCTCAAGACAAGCCTCGGTCTTGCGAATGCCGCCCCAAATTGGGCTGACGTCGATGGAAATGAGGTGGTTGGTTCCACGAATATAGATGTCATTCGGTTTGGCTCGATGAGAGTCCAAATGGGTGACTTGGTCCATATCGACGACAGGCGCGCAGTTCGGCACCAGATCGACCTCAATGTTTATGGCCAGACAATTTTTGGGGACTTCAAGTCTATCCGACGCAATCTCGAGCGCCGACTATTGCGAAGCCGTGGGCGGCATTGGCTGGGGCGTCTCACAAACGCCACCGACAACACCAATATTGACGCGCTTCTTTCCAGTGGTGGTGAACAGGCCCCTAGCGTGTTTAAGTATGAAGATATGGCATCGGTCCGTGCGTCAATTATGGCCATCTCAGACAAATTGCGTACAGAGAAGATTGGATTGATCGGCCTCGGTGGTACAGGCTCCTATATTTTGGACCTAGTAGCCAAGACTCCGGTTGGGGAGATCCATTTGTATGATGGCGATCAGTTTGAAACGCACAATGCGTTTCGGGCACCTGGCGCTGCTAGCGCGGCTGACCTTGCACAAAACCTTTCAAAAGTCGACTACTTTGCCGCACGCTATGCTCCAATGCGAAATGGCATTGTGAGTCATAAATGTCGCATCACTGAAAACAATCTTCACTTGTTAGACGAGCTTGATTTCGTGTTTGTGGCTGTGGATTCTGGCCCATCACGACGCCTGATCTGTGAACATCTCCAGTCAGTGGGCATTGCATTTATTGATGTTGGCATGGACGTACAAATCAATCAACAAGCAATTGGTCTGTATGGCATGTTCAGGGTTACGTTGAGTACGCCGGAACAGAGCAAGCACTTTTTTGACAGCGTTCCAACATTCGAAGATGACGGCGAAGGCCTCTACCGATCAAACATTCAGGTGGCAGACTTGAATATGTGCAATGCCGCCCATGCCGTAATTTGTTGGAAGCAATACCGCTCGTTTTATCTGGAGCACAATCGTGCCCACCACCGGGTGTTTACTCTTTTCGATCAGAAGCTTCAACTTCGCGTAATCGCTGAGAAGGAAACAAGGTGAGGGTGAAGAGGATTCGAGTCGAGTTTGTTGATTCAGCTCCACGGCCACTTGATGATGGAGTCCTCTATATCTCTGAGCGCTTCCACACGGCACTGCACAAATGCTGTTGTGGTTGTGGTCAGGAGGTCGTGACACCTCTAAACCCTGCAAAGTGGTCGTATACGAAGCATGGAAAAACGATCACGTTGTCACCATCGGTTGGAAATTGGTCATTTACTTGTCGATCCCACTACTTGATCATTAAGAATGAAGTGGTGTGGGCGCATAGCATGACCACACGGCAAATTTCAAACGTCAAGGCACGCGATGCACGAGATCAGTCAGCGCATTTGGAAAATCTCAACAATGAAAAATTGGGCTTGAAGACTGTGAACGTTTCGCTATCGCCACTTTCCAAGTTGGCACTCCACATCCGCAATTGGTGGTCGGAATAACAAGGCAGTTGCAATCGTGTTCATTCCGCGTGTCGAGGAGAACGTACTTTGTCAAAAGTATATCTTCCGTTATACTTGCTCTAAGGCCATGGCAATCGCCTGCACACCCACGCTGCAAATCCAAAATGCACAGTTAGTCAATTTCCTGATGGTTGACATGAAGTTGTCAGCGGCGAGCGGTTTGTGGGTGGACCATTTTCTCCGGTGACAAGACCCTTCAGTTAACTTTTCGGAGAAAATTATGGCTAAAAAATTCACACACTCGGATATTAAACACCTCAGGGCGAGGGCTTGGGCGTTAATGAAGAGCCTGCAGGTTAAGTTGGGAATTGCACAGAGTATGGTTGCGCGAGAGAACGACTATGAAAATTGGTCGATCCTCATGAACCATTTTAATAATCAGGTTGTCCCTGATGCTAGGCAAGCTGTTTTTGAAGCATTGCAAGATTACGTTAAAGCCTTAAGCAAATATGAAATTGTTCAACTGTTTTTGAATGGAACAATTTGGATATATCTCAAAGATTTTGCCAATAACGAAGTCAATCAGGATAGTTTTCAACTGCTCGGCAGGAGGCAAGATGGCATTACAAATCAATATTCCAGCGGGTGGGGCTGTATCGTTGATATGGATGGAATGCCAGATGGCTATGCACTGAAATCAGAACTGGTTGATGACGATGCCATCGAGCAAAGTGATTTGCCAATCCTCACAATCGAAGAGGCCAGGGAATTGATAACCGATATGCTCGGCCAAGAAATGGACCTTCACTTTGACTCGGTGGAAGTTGCTGCCGATGAGGCTGAATAAGAGAATAGTCAAAATTCGTGATGACGGCATTCCGGGGCAACTGGGCTTAAGAAATGGCCACCTATTGCCCCATGTAACATAAGCCTCTGGCCTGGCCCAGGCTGTTTTGGTACAGCCTGGGCCAAACGTTTCCCGTACCAAAGTAGCGCCCCTGCATCTGACTTAGCATTAGTGGAAGTCCCGGCTGGGTGCTGTCAGCCTACCCAGCAGATCGCTCAAATCCACCAGGTGCCCGGCGATCAGATTGCGCACCTCACCTTCTCTCTGCCAGGTGCCGAAAACCCCCAGCAGCTTTGCATTCATCAAAACGCTGCGATAGCGTTCACGGACAGCCTTCCAGACAATCACTTGCACCGATCCGTCTTCATCTTCCAGCGACACAAAGACCACCCCATGGGCTGTTGCCGGTTGCTGCCTGACCGTCACAATGCCGCAGGTCCGCACCAGGCGCCCGTTCGGGAAGTCGCTCATTTGGGCAGATGAGTTGAAACGCATGGATGCCAATTTGTCGCGCAGCAGTGCCAACGGATGGCGCCTGAGCGTGAGCCCGAGCGCAGCGTAGTCAAAGACAATTTCCTCGCCCTCCGGCGCCTCGGGTAGTTCCAGAATGTCTTCTTCCACGGGGGCATCGCGTAGCAACTCCGGCGGCGCATGCAGAGCTGCAGCATCCCATACCTGTTGCCGGCGATGACCCGACAGGCTGGAGAGCGCATCGGCGCCGGCCAGCAGCCGCATTTCATGTTGCTCCAGATTGGCGCGCCTAGACAAGTCCTCGGCGCCATCAAACGGAGCGATGGCCCGGGCATCCACAATGCGCTGAATGGACGCACTGCGCAGGCCTGCAACCAAACGCAGTCCCAGGCGCACGGCAGGATGGTGCGGCAGATCTTCCAGGGTGGCATCCACATCGCTGTACATGACATCCACCGGTCGCACCACAATGCCATGGCGTTTGGCATCCTGCACCAACTGGTTGGGTGAATAAAAGCCCAGAGGCTGGGCGTTGAGCATGGCCGCCAGAAAGGCAGCGGGTTCATGGTGCTTGAGCCAGCAGCTGGCATAGACCAGCAGGGCGAAGGAGGCCGCATGCGATTCGGGAAAACCGTATTCAGAGAACCCTTTGATTTGTTCGAAGATCTGTTCGGCAAATTTCTTTTCGTAGCCGCGTTCGGTCATGCCATTGACGATGCGGTCGTAATATTTCTCCAGCCCACCCTTGCGTTTCCAAGCCGCCATGGCCCGGCGCAGCCCGTCTGCTTCCCCAGGCGTGAAGCCAGCTGCCAGGATGCTCACCTGCATGACCTGTTCCTGAAACACCGGAACACCCAGGGTTCTGCCCAGGGCTTCTTCCAACGCAGCACTGGGGTAGCTCACCAGTTCCTTGCCCTGGCGGCGGTTCAAATACGGATGAACCATGCCCCCTTGGATTGGGCCTGGTCGCACCAACGCCACCTCAATGACTAGATCGTAAAAGCAGCGTGGCTGCAAGCGCGGCAACATGCTCATCTGAGCGCGGGACTCAATCTGAAAAACGCCAACGGTGTCGGCCTTGCAAATCATCTCGTACGTATCAGGGTCTTCCGGCGGGATATCCTGCATCTGGAATTGAAAGCCTCGGCGCATGCTTACGAATTCCAGCGACTTTCGAATGGCGGTGAGCATGCCCAGGGCCAGCACGTCGACCTTGAGCAGACCCATGGCGTCCAGATCATCCTTGTCCCATTCGATGACCGTGCGATCTTCCATGGATGCCGCTTCAATTGGCACCATCCGGGACAGAGGCCCGCGGGTGAGCACAAAGCCGCCCGGGTGCTGGGACAGGTGGCGTGGAAAGCCCATGAGCTGCCTGGTGATGGCCACCAGTTGTTGGACCCCGATGTCCTCCATGCTCAGACCCAGTTCTTCAAGTCGCTCGGCATGCACTTCCCGCCCGTCCCAGTGGCGATGCGACTTAGCCAGTTTCTCCAAAAGATCCAGATCGAACCCCAGCGCTTTGCCGACATCCCGGATTGCGGACTTGGGGCGGTAGGAAATCACCACGCCAGTGAGCGCGGCCCGTTCCCGTCCGTACTTTTGGTAAAGGTACTGGATCACTTCTTCCCTGCGCTCGTGCTCGAAGTCGACATCGATGTCTGGTGGCTCGTTGCGCTCTTTGCTGATGAAGCGCTCAAACAGGACCGACATGCGCGCCGGATCCACCTCGGTCACACCGAGGCAATAGCAGACCGCGCTGTTTGCGGCCGAGCCACGTCCCTGGCACAAGATATGGCGTGAACGTGCAAAGGCCACGATGTCATACACAGTGAGGAAATACTGCTCGTACTTCAGCTCGCAAATGAGAGAGAGTTCATGCTCAATCTGGTGCTGCACCTTGGCCGTCATTCCTGCGGGCCAGCGGCGCCCCGCTCCTTCGTAGGTGACGCGGCGCAGATAAGACTCCGGAGTTTCTCCGGCCGGCACTACTTCCTGCGGATACTGGTATTTCAGTTCATCTAGGGTGAATGCGCAGCGATTGGCCACATTCAGTGTCTCGGCTATCAGCTCTTGCGGAAAAGTCTGGGCCAGGCGCAGCCGGGTGCGCAAATGGCGCTCGGCGTTTTGCTGTAGCTCCAGTCCACATTCGGTCAGTGGCTTGCAGACCCGAATGGCCGTCATAACATCCTGCAGCGGCTTGCGCGAGCGCACATGCATGTGGACATCACCGACGGCCACCAGGCCAATGGCGGTGGCATCACTCACCCGGCGCAGCTTGTACAGCCAGATTTCATCATCCAGAGTGCGTAGTTGCTCCACGCCCATCCAACAGCGGCCGAGGAAGTGGCGCAGCGTCCATTGGCCGAGCTTCAACAATTGTTCCGGTGTGCTGCTGCGCTCGGGTGACACCACTACCAGGCAGTCGGCCAGGTCGGCGCCCTGGATGGCATCTAGCAACAGGCGATACGTTCCCTTTTTTTCTGAAGCGCGACGCAGGCCGGTGATGAACTCGCACAGGTTGCCGTAGCCATTCAGGTTGCGGGCCAGCACCAACAGATTGAAAGGTGCGCCAAACTCAGCCTGCGCGTCACCGTCAACCAGGAACTGGGATCCAACCAGTAGCTTGAGCCCACACTCCTTGGCCTGCACATGCGCGCGCACGATGCCAGCCATGGTGCATTCGTCGGTCATCGCCAGGGCGGCGTAGCCCAGGTCCTTCGCGCGCTGCACGAGTTCTTCAGGCTTGCTGGCACCCCGCAAAAAGGAAAAGTTGGAAAGGCAACGCAGTTCGGCGTAGGCCGGTAAGGAGGTCGAGGCGGACATGGTGCCGGTTCACGCGAACAGTCCGTGTAAAAACCAGGACGCCGCTGTGTCCTTGGGTAACCGTTGCTGAAAAATCCAGAGCGCGCCGGCATGCTGGCTCAGCGCCACCCAATAATCACGTGCCACATTCAGGGTGTGCTGCTTACCGTCGGCGTCCGTGACGCGGTGCCACCAGCCGCCTTCCACCCGCTCCGGGCCCAACAGCAGTTGCAGCGGTCCCTGGTAGAGCGGACGATCGCCATTGGCGTCCAGGCGCAGCGGCTTCTTGAGAATCCATGTCGGCTGTGGACCGGGAACCTGGCGCACCTTGGTCACCGCGCGCTTGGCGTTCATGGGCTGCCAGTGGTTCATCCATTCCATGCGCGTGTCTTCGGTGAGTACGGGTCGCAGCACGCGCTTCTTGCCAAGACGGGCCTCGATGCGTTCCAGCACGAGGTTGATGGACTCTCCTGTGGCCCGGTCGTCCGGAATGAGCGAGCCGCTGGGTGCAACAAAGGGGGTAACCTCCGAGGCGCTGAGCACCAGATCGCCGGCCGGCGCTTTTAGGGTCACCTTCGCCAGGTTTTCGGTGAGCAAGCGCGTCAGATGGTCCACGTTCTGGGTGGGTTGTGCGGTGCGTACCGTGATCTCTCCACCGTCACCTGCCTCTTTGGAGCGCATGCTGTCGTGGCACCAGTGCAAGGTAAATGCGGTTACACCGCAGTGCCGGGCGCTGAGCCAGCCGCCCATTTGCACCAGCAAGCGCCGGGCGCCAAACATCAGGCCCTGTGCGGTGTCCACGCGTCCGGGCAACTCCAGCTTGGCAGAAAACGTCTCTGGCAATCTCACCCAGGGGTAGCCTTCGGGGCGCAGTCCATAGGCCTGGTCCAGAGCCAGCAGCAGCTGGCTGTCAAAGCGTCGGCTGATGCCTCCACGCGGCAGCTTGCGTACGTCGGCCAGCGTCCTGCAGCCCAGGCGCGCCAATGTTGCTCCATGGGCTTTCACGGCATCGATGCATTCGAATGGCAACGGGTCCAGCACGCTGGTCAATGGACCGGCGAATCCGTCATGGATGCCTACGCGGGCGCAAGCCAATGCGGCCAGGCTCGTGGGTGCCCATGCCAGGCGCGCGACACCGAGTTCCGTCGCACCGGCCTCGACGAGCTGACGCACGTTTTCCTCGCCGCCAAACAGTCTCAGACTTTGCTCGACCTCCAGCATTACCGCATGGTCCAGCTTCGCAACTCGGGGAGTGAATTGAAGGGCCCAGACAGCGACGCCTTGTGGGTCAATGCGCAGCGAGCTGTCGCAGACGTCGTCGGTGAGTAGCGCTGCCCAATGTGCTGACATTGGAAGGCTCCATGGACTTGGTAATCAACTGGCTCGGCCGCATAAGGCGGGGTGTGAAAACGCTGGCCAGGGTTCCAGGAATAGAGGTGAGCGCAATGGAGCCGTCTATCAGTGCACCCTTGCGCTTGAGAATCTGCACGTTGAGTTGCCAGTCTGTTCCAAGAGACGCCAATACCCGCAGTGGGGCAGGGGACGCATCCAGTTGGGCGGCTTCCGGTCGGAACAAAAAAACTGGGCAATCGCAGGATTGGGCATGAACCTGCAAGCGGCGCAGCTGCTCGGCGCGCGCTTGGGGCAGCCAAGCCAGAATGGCGCCGCCGCGTGGATTGGCCTTTACCAATTGTTCGGCGGTCCACAGCCGCTCTGCCGGCGTGTCGGCTGCAATCCAGACCAAGTTCTTCTCAGCGATGCCGAGCTTCAACAGCCCAGGAGCATGCGGGCGCTTGGGCGGCCCCACCAACAGGATCTGGCCGCCGCTAGCGACCAAGCCTGCCAGGGCAGGGGAGAGCAATCGCCATTCGCACAGCGTTGGTTGCGGTTGCAGCAGTTCTGTAATTGCATTGCAAGGCCAGCCGCCACCTGGCAACTGCGAGTCCAACTCTGAAAAGCCGCTGGAAACCACGGCGTGCCCAGGCTGGCCAACCTCAGTGCCACGCCAGATTGACCGCGAAACACTGTTGGGAAGTTGCCCCTCATCAAACGGCTGTGACGCACCGATGCCATGAGGCGACTCGGCGTTCACTATCCATTGGAGTGCTGCGGACATTGGATCTTTTGCATATACTGTATGAAACATCAGTATACTGAAAACGCTGCAACAGCAAATAATTTTTTAGCCAATGAGGCCGGAGTGCGTAATCCAATCCGTCGCGCAAGGGGCACAACCCAGCATTCCTGGTGTTGTGCTGCCGGGCTGTCCCGGACCTGCAAATGATTTTTTGCGCGCGGTACAAATGCGCCAAGGCGTCATGCTGGCGTGCTACTGCGCATCGTAGAGATGTCACTTGTTAAGTCATGAAAAGCAGGATCTAAGATCCAATATTGGGGGTTGTCAGCCATGGACACATGCACCTTTCCAACTTTGAAACGTCCACACGCTAGGCGGCTGCGTGAAATCTACCGCTCTGCAGGGTGGCCATTTCAGGACGTCATTGAAATCGAGTTACTGGCGGCCGGTCTGCTGGAACGCGTGTCTGACGGGAAGGGGGTTGAATGCATGCGGGTTACAGACACTGGTATCCAGTATTTGGCCGACGCAGCACAGTCCAACCGCAATGCCCTGTCGGCCCACAACACACTTGTTGACCAGGTGGCCCAGGCCATGCTTCGCGACGGTCGAATCGTTTGGAAGAACTTGCCGCTCAGGGCTGCGCTACCGGAGGAAGTTGAAACACCCAAGCGTTGGCGCGTGTGCATGCCAGATGTATTTTCCATCCGCAACACCACTGTGCAGGCCTATCTGGAGCCCATTGTGCACGAGATAAAAGTGAGCCGGCCGGATGTGCTTGGCGATCTGAAGAACCGGGATAAACGCAATGCCTACTTGGACTTGGGCGGCCAGTGCTGGTATGTGCTTGGTTGCAACGCCAAGGGGGAGCCAATTGCCGAGGTCAGCGAAATTCCAAGTGAGTGCGGTGTCATGGTCTGCACCGGTCAGAAGTTGGATATTGTCAGGCCTGCACCAAAGCGCCCACTGGCCCAGTTGCCTTTCTCTGTTTGGATGGCGCTTGCTAAGGCCACACCCCTGCAGGCAGGAACCGAGGAGAAGGGTGCAAACGGCTATGTTGGCCACCAAGGCATGTTGAACACCTTATAAAGGCATGGTGATGAATCATGCACCGGTGTCGTTAGACAGGTCGCAAATAAGGGTAACGCGGAGGGAGTGACATCGGCTTCGTGCAAAAGACGGTTGAAGCTTCATCGCGTTCTACTGCAACACTGGACGTGCGGTGTCTTCGGCTCAAGAATCAACTGGGGAAGTGCAGGAGACAGTTCTTCGACATCACCCCAATTGCGGCAAAATCAAACGATGCCTTCCCCTAGCAATTCCATGCGCCTGCGTAGCGCAGTCAAAGATCCAGTGATCTTGCTGATCAGCCGCGAGGCAGTGGACGCCTGCGATGTAGAACGCGTATTCAAGAGTTCGATCCGATTTTTGATGGCGAGTCGTGAGGATGTAATTCTCTATCGCCAGCAAACCAGTGTTGTTTTCGAGGGGTGGGATGAAGACCCCCGTGAGTTGGTCGACGTTCCCGAGGTCCGGGCTTTCGTCAATGCTATGACTGTGCGCTGGCCTGAATGGGCCTTCTTTTTCAACCAGGTGGATCCAAGCATTGGGCTCTGGACTTCATGTATGGCCGGATCGTCTTTTCCGGGAGGCGGTGCTGTCGAGATCGATGTTCACCTACTCAAAGAGGTGATTGAGCAGGCGCTCGCGGGTATGAACGCGCTCTACGATTTACATGGCCTG
>Ga0364894_10668_pt1 | contig 11261 bp, 10 predicted proteins | sample ExccelJu500001D4_FD_206942 | JGI IMG/M metagenome (GOLD analysis project Ga0364894, IMG submission 206942) | Enriched cells from Trout Bog Lake Hypolimnion, Wisconsin, USA - BchlTB.July16.5000.01.D4 | ecosystem: Environmental > Aquatic > Freshwater > Lake > Hypolimnion/Profundal zone | place: USA...
GCCTATCACTTAACCAGCTTAAGCTTCGGTAAAGATTACATTATCCCCAAACCTTTTGATCCTCGCTTATTGAAAGTGGTATCAGGTGCTGTGGCCGATGCTGCCCATCTGCAACAGGGCAATAACTAAAAATGGATATAAAAAATAATTCACAAACGGATAAGGCTAAAAAAATTCGCCCTAAAAACCTTAATCTATTCACAATTAGAATGCCAATTAATGCATTGGTTTCAATTCTACATAGAGTCACTGGTTGCGCGTTATTTTTAGCCCTTCCTTTGTTGTTGCTGACATTTCAGATGTCAGTTAGTTCGGCTGAGCACTTTCTTACTTTACAAGAACTACTTAACTCTCCGTTTTCAAAGCTCATGCTTCTTGGGTTGGCATGGGCTTTTTTTCATCACTTTTTTGCTGGCATTCGCCACTTAGCCATGGATGTGCACTGGGCTACCACGCTAATTAAAGCCCGTTACACCAGCAAAATGGTTTTTGTTTTAGGTGGGATAGCAACCTTGCTTCTTGCCATTTCTTGGTTTTTATAACGATATGCTTTTAAGTTTATTGACTAAACGTTACCCCGGCATGCGAGCTTGGTTAACACAAAGACTCACCGGATTGCTGATGGCAATCTATAGCGTCATTTTATTAGCTCGTGTGTTGGTATGCATTCCTTCTACCTACGATGCCTGGCTGGAATTTTCTCAACCATTGTGGTGGCGTTTAGCCACTTGGTTGTTCTGGGTAAGCTTGTCTAGTCATGCTTGGCTAGGTGTACGTGATGTGCTTAAAGATTATGTGCCTAATCAGCAAATGAGAATAGTGTTATTGAAATTAGTAGTGATTGCCTTGTGGGTATACATGGCATGGATCACAGTTTTACTTTGGAATTTATAGTATTTTTATATAAGGTTTAATGAAATGGCATTATCAACATCAAAATTTGATGCATTAGTGATAGGCGGAGGTGGTGCAGGTTTGCGTGCTTCTTTGCAATTGGCTAACTCCGGTTTGAAAGTGGCAGTATTATCCAAGGTGTTTCCTACTCGTTCTCATACAGTGGCGGCCCAGGGTGGCATTGCTGCAGCGCTTGGTAATGTGGCTGACGATAAATGGCTATGGCATATGTATGACACCATTAAAGGCTCAGATTTCCTAGGGGACCAGGATGCCATTGAATTTATGTGCAAAAATGCTGCAAAAGCCATTATTGAGCTTGAGCATTTTGGCATGCCATTTGATCGCTTGGAAAATGGGAAAATATTCCAACGACCATTTGGTGGTATGACGCAAAATTTTGGCGAAAAAGCCATTTCACGCACATGTGCTGTAGCCGATAGAACAGGGCATGCTATGTTGCACACACTCTATCAACGCAATATTCAGGCTAAAACACAGTTCTTTGTTGAGTGGTTTGCCTTAGATTTAATTCGTGACAGTGAAGGAGATGTATTGGGAGTGCTAGCGCTGGAAATTGAAACTGGCGAGATCCACGTAATGCAAGCCAAAACCACCTTACTTGCCACAGGCGGTGCCGGTCGTATATTTCAAGCAAGTACCAATGCATTCATTAACACTGGTGATGGCCTCGGCATGGCTGCACGCGCAGGATTGCCGTTGCAAGATATGGAATTTTGGCAATTTCACCCTACGGGCGTGTTGCATGCTGGGGTGTTAATTACCGAAGGTGTTCGTGGTGAGGGTGGTTATTTAGTGAATGGTGATGGCGAGCGCTTTATGGAGCGTTATGCACCAAATGCTAAAGACTTGGCCAGCCGTGATGTTATTTCTCGTGCGATTGCTACAGAAATAAAAGCTGGACGCGGTGTTGGGAAAAATAAAGATGCCGTATTTTTGAAGCTGGATCATTTGGGCGAAGAGTTGATCAATAAGCGTTTGCCAGGGATACGTGAAATCGCCAAAACGTTCGCCAATGTTGATCCTATCTATGATCCAATTCCAGTTGTTCCGACCGTGCATTACATGATGGGCGGTATTCCGACCAATCTAGATGGCCAAGTGGTGGAACCTACCGAAAATGGTCAACAAATTGTCAATGGCCTTTATGCAGTTGGAGAGTGTGCCTGCGTTTCTGTTCATGGCGCAAATCGTTTGGGTTCTAATTCTCTATTGGACTTGGTAGTGTTTGGTAAAGCTGCGGGTGAGAAAATGGCTTTAGAAATTGCACAGAACAAGGCGCATAAAGATTTACCAGCTGATGCAGCAGATATGACGTTGGCACGTATTGCCCGCATTGAGAATGTCAAAAATACAGAGAGCGTTAATTTAGTTGGGGATGATATGCGCAGAACAATGCAAACGCATTGTGGTGTATTTAGATTTCCTGATTTATTAGCAAGCGGTATCGATGCCATTGATGCGGTAGCTAAACGTGCGCAAGAAATACAAATTAAAGACAAAAGTGCCGTATTTAATACCGCACGGGTTGAGGCTTTGGAATTAGATAATTTGATAGAGGTCGCGGTAGCGACTATGCACGCTGCTTATGCCCGTACTGAGAGTCGTGGAGCGCATGCACGTGAAGATTTCTCGGCACGTGATGATATTAACTGGCTTAAACATTCACTGATTTATAAACAAGATCAGCGTTTGGTTTACAAGCCTGTGCGTTTGCAGCCGCAGACTGTGGAATCGTTTGAGCCTAAGGCTCGTGTTTATTAATTTAATTAAGACATCCAAACCATGAAATTTTCAATTTATCGCTATAACCCTGATGTAGATAAAAAACCGTACATGCAAGACTATGAGGTGGTGTTGGAAGATGCCGATCAAATGTTGCTTGATGCCTTGTTACGAATTAAAGATCTAGATGATAGTTTAAGTTTGCGCAAGTCATGCCGTGAAGGTGTATGCGGTTCTGATAGCATGAATATTAATGGTAAAAATGGCTTGGCTTGTATTACTAAACTCTCTGATTTAGAAGAGCCAGTGGTTCTGCGTCCGATGCCAGGTTTACCTGTTATTAGAGATTTAGTGGTCGATATGACGCAGTTTTTTGAAAATTATAACTCTGTTAACCCTTACCTAGTTAACAATGATGAGCCGCCTGAAACAGAGCGCTTACAGTCGCCAGAAGATCGCGCCAAACTAGACGGATTATATGAATGCATTTTATGTGGTGCTTGTACCACTTCATGCCCGTCTTTTTGGTGGAATCCCGATAAATTTGTCGGCCCAGCTGGGCTATTGCAAGCTTATCGTTTTATTGTGGATAGCCGCGATCAAGCATTAGACGAGCGTTTAGAGAACTTGGAAGCACCAGATCGTTTATATCGGTGCCACAATATAATGAACTGTGTGGATGTTTGTCCTAAAAAGCTAAATCCATCTTTAGCCATTGCCAGAATTAAAGATCTGAAAATTAAAGAAGCTAATCACAGTAAGATTGCTGAGAACAAAGCGCCTAACAAAAGACAAATTGCCATTAAAAGTTTACATGAATAATATTCAACCCCATCACACCATGAGTGAAGTGGAAGTGAAACGGTTGAGCTGGCGTTGCCGTCGTGGTTTATTGGAACTAGATATTGTATTGCAACGTTTTTCTGCGCAATATCTGCCTGACTTAAGTAACGATGAGCTGCTGGTGTTTGATGTATTGTTAGATTACCCAGATAACGAGTTATTAGATGTGGTTACTTTGCGAAAAGAATTGAAGAACCTAGCACCTGAAGAAGTTGAGTTTTTTAAGGCGCCAGCATTGCAGCAATTGCTAGGTAAATTAAGGGCAACTGATCACAAACAAGATTTGATGTAGGACAACCATGGAAAGAAACGCTATGACCGAAACACTTATAGATTCTAGTGAAAATAATTTTGGCCATGTCCGTCACCAAGCTGCTAACGCAGCCTTGGGCGACAGCTGGCCAGGCATTCAGTTATATTATCCGCCAGTGAAATATTCGCCAGCGCTCGGTATCTATGAAGATATGGAGCAAGCGGCAGCCCGGATGAAAAGACATGCGCACAATACTAATGCGCATACGTTAATTTTCGATTTGGAAGATGGCTGCCGACAAAAAGAAATGAGTCGTGATTTATTGCGTCAAGAACTACCAAAACTTAAGCACGAGAAAGAAGTCACTATTGCTATCCGCTCTAATTCGTTCCGTACGGATGAATATGAGTTAGATATGCAGTTGGTCAGTGATTTGGCAGATTGTATTGATGTAGTTATGTTGGCTAAAGCTGGTGAAGCTTATGGTGCAGCAGAGGTACGTGATCTATCCAGCTTTCTGATTGAGGTAAATCCTAATATCACCATACAACCTATTATTGAACATCCTAAGTCACTGAAAATTGCGCCAGATCTTATGCAGTACAGCACAGTTAAGCATGTGGTATTCGGTATTCATGATTTTTCAAAAGCGATGGGTATTCACATTACGCCAGAAAACTGGATTAATGAACTGCAGTTTTACATGAACCAACTGATGTTTGAAGCGCGTATCGCTGGTAAAGGTGTGATAGGGGGAGTTGAAACGCTAATTGGAAGCAGCATTATGCCTGAAAAGTTTTTAGAGCCACATGATGTTAGGCGTTGGTTAGATTTGCACGGTGACAATGAGTCTCGCGTGGTTTATAAGCATGCCTGCATGGAATCTGCCATGGGCTTGACCGGCAAGCAAGTTATTCACCCTGGCCATATACATTTATGTAAAACCGCATATACGCCATCACCAACTGAAGTTAATCAAAAAGTACGTATTTTAAAAGCGGCCATTGAAGCGGATGCCTTGCTTGGTGGCGCGATTAAATTTGAAGGTGAAATGTTAGATCCACCTATGTTTGGTAAAGCTCTGCAAACCTTATTGCGCGCCCATGCATTGCGTGCGCTCAATCCTGAAGATATGAATTTCGCTGTACATGTACTTGAGCTATTACCTGCACAGGTGGTACGTCAGAACTGGCCATACGGAGTATTACTATGAGTAGATTTAAGCCTTTCCCAACGTGGGCTTGGCATGTCCCTAAGCAATTTAATATTGGTGCAGCTTGTACTGATAAGCATTTAAATACACCTGTGGCGAAAACCATTGCCATGATTGTAGAAGATGATCTGCTTGGAACGGCTCAGATTAGTTTCGAGCAGTTAGCTAAGCGCACTGATCAGTTTGCCCAGTTATTGATTAACTTAGGGATTGCTGTAGGGGATCGTGTATTAATTCGATTACCCAATAGTTTAGATTATCCAACTGCATTTTTGGGGGCAATGAAGCGGGGTGCTATTGCGGTACCAACTTCAACCTTACTGACTCCTGAAGAGGTTGCCTATTTAGCTCGAGATTCAAGCGCAACGGTATTAGTCACCGATAAGGCTGCTTGGCCTCAGTTGCAAGATCATTTGAATGATTTGCCGAATTTAAAACATATTTTCTTATCTGGTATAGGCGATGTAAGCGCACATTCAAGTTTGAATGTATGCGATTTGGACGCTTCATTAGATGCTATTACTACCTGTGAGCCTGCACAATTAACTGCTGCTGATGATCCTGCTTATTTAGTTTATACGTCAGGCACTACTGGTTATCCTAAAGGTGTGTTGCATGCCCATCGAGCTTTGATTGGCCGTGAACCTGCCTCTAAGTATTGGTTTAACTTTTCTAATGAAAGCCAAGATCGTATTATGCATTCGGGTAAGTTTAATTGGACCTATGTGCTTGGTTCAGGCTTGATGGATCCATTGTATTTAGGCAAAACAGTGATTGTGCATGAAGGTAAAAACGATGCAGATACTTGGACACGTTTGATTGCAAAACATAGTGCCACAATTTTTGTGGGTGTGCCGACAATTTACCGTCAAATTATACAAAAATGCAAAGCCTTGCAGGCGGATGTGCCAACGTTGCGTCATTGTATGAGTGCCGGTGAGCATTTATCTGATGAAGTATTGCAGCAGTGGCGTGAGCGCTTTGGCGTGGATATTTATGAAGCGGTTGGTATGAGCGAGTTTTCATACTATTTGTCGCAATCTGTTTCTCGTCCAATTAGAGCTGGATCAGCCGGCTTTCCTCAACCTGGTCATGATATTCAATTATTAGATCCTGAAACTTTACAAGCGGTAGCTATCGGAGAAGAGGGTATTATTTGTGTGCAGGATAATGACCCAGGTTTATTTCTGCGCTACTGGAACCTGGATGAAGAAACGGCTAAGTACAAACATGACGGTTGGTTTTTTACTGGAGACTATGCGCGCTATGACGTAGATGGTTATATTTGGTTTTTAGGGCGTAAAGATGACATTATCAAAAGCTTTGGATATCGTGTTTCTCCCTATGAAATCGAGCGTGTATATAAATCACATCCAGCTGTAGCAGATTGCGCTGCCGTGGGTGAAGAATTAGAAAAAGACAAGTTGCTTGTAGTGACTTATGTGATTTTGCAACTAAATGCTGAAGTGACAGCCGATGAGTTACTAAGCTTTGGAAAGCAGCATTTAGCTGCTTATAAAGCACCGAAAACCGTGTATCTAACCAAAGATTTTCCGCGCACTAAAAATGGAAAGATTTTACGTAAAGATATTAATAATAAACTAGCGTATGCCAAGTCAGCGCGTTAATATTGACGATTTAATTTCAGCCACTTACTATAAAAATAGGCCGCTACATTGACCATTGTTTATCAAGAAGATTTTATTCAAAGCATAGCAGATGCGTTGCAATATATTTCTTATTATCATCCTTTAGACTATATACAGGCCTTGGGTCGTGCTTATGATGCCGAACAGTCGCCGGCTGCTAAAGATGCGATTGCCCAGATTTTAACCAATTCAAGACTCTGTGCTGAAGGTAAGCGACCTTTATGTCAGGATACTGGCATAGTTGTTGCATTTGTTAAAGTGGGTATGCAGGTGCAATGGAATGTGAAATTAGGTTCAACGTTGATGGATATTGAGCAAATGGTAAATGCTGGCGTCAGCCGTGCTTATCTATTGCCTGATAATAAATTACGGGCATCTATTGTGAGTGATCCAGCTGGAAAGCGTGCAAATACAAGAGATAATACGCCAGCGATAGTGCATATTTCATTAGTGGCGGGTGATAAAGTAGAGGTTAGTATTGCTGCAAAAGGTGGTGGATCAGAGAATAAAGCAAAGCTAGCGATGTTGAATCCGAATGATAATATTGTGGACTGGATTTTAGAGGTTGTGCCCCAAATGGGGGCAGGTTGGTGTCCTCCTGGGATGCTTGGCATCGGTATTGGTGGCAGTGCGGAAAAAGCGATGTTATTAGCTAAAGAGGCATTAATGGAGCCGATCGATATACATGAACTCAAAGCACAAGGTGCAAGTAATAGGATTGAGGAGTTGCGCTTAGAGATTTTTGAGAAAGTAAATGCGCTAGGCATAGGCGCTCAGGGTTTAGGTGGTTTAGCCACAGTGCTCGATGTGAAAATTTTGGATTACCCGACCCATGCTGCAAGCTTGCCGGTGGCCATTATCCCAAACTGTGCTGCTACTCGCCATGTGCATTTTGAATTAGATGGTAGTGGGGCTGCTGAACTAGAAATACCAAACTTAGATGATTGGCCAAAGGTGCAATGGTCACCAAGCGCTGATTCACTGCGAGTGAATTTAGATACTATTACAAGCGCAGATATACAAGCTTGGCAGCCAGGACAAACTTTATTATTGAACGGGAAATTACTAACCGGTCGAGATGCTGCACATAAACGTATTGCTACAATGTTGGCCAAAGGTGAGAAGTTACCTGTAGATTTTAGTAATCGCTTTATTTATTATGTAGGTCCAGTAGATCCCGTGCGTGATGAGGCGGTTGGGCCAGCGGGACCAACCACTGCGACGCGAATGGATGGTTTTACTGAGATGATGCTCAGCCAAACTGGCTTGCTAGGAATGGTAGGAAAAGCTGAGCGCGGTGATGAGACTATTGCCGCAATTGCCAAACACCGTTCGATTTACTTGACGGCTGTCGGTGGTGCTGCTTATTTGGTGAGTAAGGCGATAAAGAAAGCCGAAGTTCTAGCCTTTGCAGACTTAGGTATGGAAGCAATATACGAGTTTACTGTCCAAGATATGCCTGTAACGGTTGCGGTGGATAGTAAAGGTGTCTCCGTGCATGCTACTGGCCCTGCGTTATGGAAGGCAAATATTGCTGCAGAAAAACGGGTTCGGCATCCGCAAATAGAAATTACTGAGATTTAGTATATTGCGTGCATGATATGTTGAATTTAAGATTACTTATTACTGTAGTTTTAATGAGTCTATGCCACTTCTCTAGTGCAAATGAGTTGTTGTCGAGTTTGGTAGAGTCTGAGTATTCTGGTCCTAGTGTTGAAGACAATATTTTATTAATGGACACCGATAAAAATGGCTATGTTGATGTATTTGAAATGCATGCATTTTTAGAAAAAATGCATGGTAAGGACTACAAAAAAACATTATTCGATAAGTGGGAGTCATCAGTCGGAGGCAATAGCTGTAGCTCGCCATTTTCTAAACAGTTTTACTTAAAATAACGATTTAAAATAGATAATCTCAGCAACATAGGCATGACGCCATTTGCTACTTGTATAATAAACACATCCAATTTATATAACTTAAGACGCCTACAACATGTTAAAAGCCTATGCCGCACACGTGCAAGAACGTGCAATCCAAAATTTACCTCCTTTGCCGTTAAGCGCAGAGCAAGTCTCGCTTCTTGTTGAGTTACTAAAAAATCCACCTGTTGGTGAAGCTGAAAATCTGTTGGATTTAATTAGCAATCGCACGCCCGCTGGTGTTGATCAAGCTGCTTATGTCAAGGCTGCATTCCTATCAGATTTAGCAGTGGGCAAAGCAAAATCTCCAGTCATTAGTCCTGAGGCCGCAGTGCATTTACTTGGCACTATGCTCGGTGGTTATAACGTGCAGGCTTTAGTAAGCCTTTTAGATACGTCATTGGCGGAGGCTGCGGTCACTTCTTTATCTAATACAATTTTGATGTTTGATGCTTTTCATGATGTAGACGAAAAAATGAAAGCAGGCAATGTACATGCTAAGAAATTGATTGAGTCTTGGGCTAATGCCGAATGGTTTAGCAATGCGCCAGTACTAGAAGCCGAAATTAAAATGGTGGTATTTAAAGTAGAGGGTGAAACTAATACTGATGACTTAAGCCCAGCGCAAGAGGCTTGGAGCCGTCCAGACATTCCTTTGCATGCCAAATCAATGTTGGTGAGTAAAATGCCTGATGGCTTAAAAGTGATTGAAACTCTTAAACAAAAAGGTTTTCCTTTAGCCTATGTCGGTGATGTGGTTGGCACCGGTTCTTCACGCAAATCAGCCATCAACTCATTGCAATGGTTTATGGGTAGAGATATTCCAAATATACCGAATAAGCGGACCGCCGGCATAATTTTAGGCAGTAAAATTGCGCCTATTTTCTTTAATACGGCAGAAGATTCCGGGGCATTGCCGATTCAATGCGATGTGTCCAAGCTAAAAATGGGTGATGTGATCACTATCAAACCTTATACTGGCCAGATACTTAATGCAGCAGGTGAGGTTGTTTCTAGCTTTGATTTAGCGCCATTGACTTTACCTGACGAGGTACGGGCCGGCGGTCGCATTTCATTGATTATTGGTCGTGGTTTAACGAGTAAAGCACGGCAAGCTTTAGGCTTAGAATTATCGACTTCATTTATTAAATCAATGCTACCTAAAAATACTGGTAGGGGTTATACCTTGGCGCAAAAAATGGTGGGAAGAGCATGTGGCTTGCCTGAAGGAACTGGCGTTCGCCCAGGTAGCTACTGTGAACCTAAAGCTACCACCGTGGGTTCGCAAGACACTACTGGCGGGATGACACGGGATGAGTTGAAAGAACTTGCTTGTTTGGGTTTTAGTGCGGATTTGGTGATGCAAAGCTTCTGCCATACTGCAGCTTATCCGAAGCCGGTGGATGTTAAACTGCAACATACTCTTCCTGAATTTATGTCTAGTCGTGGTGGTGTTTCTCTGCGACCTGGTGACGGTATTATTCACTCTTGGATTAATCGTATGATTCTTCCAGATACTGTCGGTACAGGCGGTGACTCTCATACGCGCTTCCCAATGGGTATTTCCTTCCCTGCCGGCTCTGGGTTGGTGGCTTTCGCCGCCGCAATGGGTGCTATGCCTTTGGATATGCCAGAATCAGTACTTGTTCGCTTCAAAGGCGCTATGCAGCCAGGCATTACGCTACGTGACTTAGTGAACGCTATACCTTATGTCGCCATACAAAAGGGTGAGCTTACAGTTGGTAAGCAAGGTAAAAAAAATGTATTTAATGGTCGTGTTTTGGAGATAGAAGGCTTACCAGATTTAAAAGTAGAGCAAGCGTTTGAATTTGCGGATGCTTCTGCAGAACGCTCAGCCAATGGTTGTACGGTGAAGTTAAATAAAGAGCCTGTTATTGAGTACTTAACTTCTAATATCGTGCTGCTTCAAAATATGATTGATAATGGTTATGAGGATGCACGTTCTTTACAGCGTCGAATTAACAGTATGCAAGCGTGGTTGGCTAATCCTGAACTGTTGTCAGCCGATGTGGATGCTGAATATGCTTACATTATTGAAATTGATTTGAATGAAATTAAGGAGCCATTAGTGGCTTGTCCGAACGATCCTGATGACATTAAGACGTTGTCAGCAGTTTCTGGCGATAAAGTGGACGAAGTATTTATCGGCAGTTGTATGACCAATATTGGTCATTATCGCGCTGCAGCTAAAGTGTTAGAAGGCGTCAGTAATATTCCTACCCGCTTATGGATTGCGCCACCTACACGTATGGATGAAGACCAATTACGTAACGAAGGTGTTTACTCAGTATTTGGTGTGGCTGGCGCGAGGACTGAAATTCCAGGATGTTCATTGTGTATGGGAAATCAGGCGCGGGTTGCAGATAAAGCCACAGTTTTCTCAACAAGTACACGTAATTTTGATAACCGTATGGGCCGTGATGCCCGGGTTTATCTAGGATCTGCAGAATTAGCTGCCGTATGTGCCAAGTTAGGACATATGCCAAGTTATGCTGAGTACATGGAAACCGTTGGTACTAAATTGCAAAACGTAGCTGAAATCTACAAGTACCTTAATTTTGATCAAATGCCGGATTATTCAGAAAGTATGGCAAAAGCAAAAAAAATGATTTTCATTGCGGAAGTTAGCTAAAACGGCTTAAAGTCGGCTTGAATGAGCTTGAGTTCAATTAATGACTACCAATAAAAATCTGAACAAAGTTAACGATATTTTCGATGAA
>Ga0364894_10650_pt2 | contig 11160 bp, 16 predicted proteins | sample ExccelJu500001D4_FD_206942 | JGI IMG/M metagenome (GOLD analysis project Ga0364894, IMG submission 206942) | Enriched cells from Trout Bog Lake Hypolimnion, Wisconsin, USA - BchlTB.July16.5000.01.D4 | ecosystem: Environmental > Aquatic > Freshwater > Lake > Hypolimnion/Profundal zone | place: USA...
ATAAGCCAGATGCCAGTAAGTGCTGTAAATCCATTTATAGGATTTTATGCTGGCTTATTCAATGCGGACTTTAGTCCTTTGTAGGCAAGCACCGTGCCCGTAAGAATTTGCATGATAATTCCTGAAAGGTAAAGTGCGCCCATTATCAATACTGCGGATAACCCACCGATAACGACTGGGTGATAGATGATGGATTCAAAGTCATTTTTAAATTCCTTCTTTTTTGCTTCTGTCATGGCTTTTAGTTTATAGTTGGTTTTATTGGCTCATTTTTCTTTGTGCGAATTATGGCAAATGTTATTCCTAAGAAAACAACACCAAATATTATAAGAGGTAAGGCACTGGAGTTGTTATTATCTCCACTGGAGTTGCTGCTGCTCTTTGCTAATGGGAAAACGGTTTGCTTAATCATTTCTGAAAGAGTTAATGATGATTGTAAATATGTCCTTAATGCTATTTACCTTAACACTCATGGGTTAACCGTCAGCGGTAGTAAAGTTAATCTCCTGTCCCTGTAGCTTGGTGAAAAGCCTTTTCAGCTTATCGTGTTGATAAAAGTCCACCAGTGTGCACAGTTAACCTTTAGTTTTTCACTGCAGTTGAAAATTACAAAATGGTCGAAAAGTATTTGACCGAAGATAGAGCTATAGCCGAATTACAAATGCAAGACCTTGTAATTTGTACCAGATTTTGGTCTCACTAAGAAAAGCTTGAAAGTCTTTTGGCCTCCTTTTAAACCGTCTTAAGTAAACATAACAAAAAATATTATGTAAAGTAGAAGCCTGTATATAGTTTTGTGCTTTCTATGGTTTATGTAAGCTTTTACCGAAAGATACAGATGGGATGAGTTTCAGTTTATAGAAACAGTTAAAAATGTCTTGTGCCTTGATGAACCAAATTGGTTTGCCAGCAAGTATGAACCATGTCTGGAAAGAAATGATGCGTTTGCAACAGTTAGGAGAAAATAAAGAAAACCTATGAAAGTTCAATATTGTTCGGATCTGCATTTGGAGTTTCCGGCGAATGAAAATTACCTGAAACAGAATCCCATTGTCCCCGAGGGAGAAATTTTAGTCCTGGCCGGTGATATTATGCTATTCAGGGAATTGCACAGATACGACTACTTCTTTGATTTCCTGTCGAGAAGCTTCAAGGCGGTTTACTGGATACCCGGCAACCATGAATATTATCACTCCGACATGAAGGATCGTATCGGGTCGTTTCGCGAGGAAATACGTGATAACGTTTTTTTGCTGAACGATTCTGTTGAGGTAATTGATAACGTTCGCTTCGTTTTTAGCACGCTATGGAGCCACATTGGAAAAGAGGTTGAAGATGAAATCCGGCAATCAGTGAATGACTTCCGGCTTATAACCATAGAACGAAAGAAATTCACCCCTGATATTTATAACACCTTGCACCAAGAAGCAAGAAAATTTTTGTCTGAAACGCTAAAACAAAAGTTTGAGGGCAATACGGTTGTTGTTACTCACCATGTACCAACCATGGTCAATTACCCGGTTAAATATGCTGGAAGTCCCTTGAACATGGCTTTTGCAACTGAGTTGAAATCTCTCATTGAAGAAATGCGGCCATATTATTGGATTCATGGCCACAGCCATACATACACCCAGGCTTATAATATTGGCAAAACTACAATGCTCACGAATCAGATGGGGTATGTTCATGCAAAGGAGCATCTGGAATTCAGCTTGAGGGCAAATTTTGAACCGAACCCGGACTATCTGATGGCATGGCCGGAATATTCGAAAGTATCCATGGATGTGCTATCCAGACAAGGGCCGGTTAGCTTAGAGCAAATGAAGACGCAGGTTGAGAAAGTTCGAGTTCAAAGCCTTCAAAGTGTGAAAGAGAGAATCGAAAATGCAAAAACGGAACCCAACACCAAGATTGACGAATTAGTGAAGGAGCAGGTGGAAATTGCTAAAATGTTTCAGGATGTTATTACAGTAAGCTTACCGGTTATTTGTTTAAAAAATGATAAGATAAGATTTGGTGCCTGGTATGAAATTACTCAGATTAATCAGCAAGAATCAACGATTCATCTAAAACATCCTTTTTATTTTAAGCGGGAATCATACTATGGTATAGGCATGTTAATCATTAAATTAGGTGAGCACATATTGGGTGAGGATGAAACCCTTTTACTAAGGTTTGAAAACCAGGGAAATGGACTATATGCGGATATTCAGCTTGCTGTCTCCAAAAAACTTTCGGAGATGGGATACGACGGCGTTATTTTTTATGAAAAAGACCCTTTACAGTTAAAAGAGGTGTATTCAATACACCTCGGCCACTCAGAGGTGGTGAAATAAAAACAACAAGCAGTAAGAATATGCCCATTGGTAACATTAATAAGAGCGAAACACATGCAGAATGACTCGTTTTTATTTGCGTTCGTCGATGCAATTAGTCGTTGGTTGATTTTGAGTTCAATGCGAAATTTTCTCTTTCGTTAAAGGTTTCGGCATAAGGTGGGTAGAAGACTGAGCGTTGAAAATGTATGTAATAACAAAGGAACCTTTCAGTTTACTGACGAGGTTTTTTAAGTGAAGTGATATTGAACAATTTTAATTAGCTGTAGAAAGCGTTCCAAGGCGCCAGCAATAATCGTAAACGACAAAAAAAGATGAAATACAAGAATGCTGTGCCGGATTGGAAGACATTTGGACAGTCTTTTTCCAGCCAACTTATAAGATACTTTTCAATGGAGACTCTTATGGATGACGCGCCTCTTAAAGGGGAGAGTCTTATTGGGCAAGTAACAAAAGAACTAAATAGGGAGGAAGACTTTTTTAATTGTTTGCGTATAGACATAGCCAACTATTGCCTATTCCCGAGGGAATTTATCCTAAACGTCAAGGTTTGTCCGGGTTCCTACATTATTGAATTTCAGGAGTCTCAAATGGATTGCTCAGATATTGGACTTTATGGACAAGAAGAATCAAAACCTTCAAAGGGGGTTTCGAAAGGCACAAGACTTTTATTGAAAACGCTCATTTTGCTATTAAAGACACAAGGGGAAAAATGCGTTTATTACCAACCAGCACCCGTGTACATAAAAGGATAGTAGTTGTAGAACGTAACCAGCTGACTTCGGTTTTTGTTTTGTGTTAAAAAACCAAATGTTTTGTTCCACGCTCATAAGAAGGGTTGTTGGATCTTTTAATTCATTAATTACGCAATTTGTTTATGTACCACAGACTAATTTTTAACCTTTTCAGTGATTCGGTAATCAACCCACCAAGACCCTTCAATACCTTGGACGATTTCGAAAAATTTCTTCAATTCGTTTTTGTCCGATATCCGGAAAAGCTTTTTTGGTTTAGTTTAAAAGGCATTGAATCAGGTCAATTGCCGGAAGAAATGAATGATTTTGTTGCGGAATTCGATGCTCAAAAAAACTAAGTTTTTAATTTAAGCTTATTTGTAGAGCCCTAGCGCAAAAAGTACTGAAATTTTTGTGATTGGAATTGACCCGACATGAATCTTACTTTCAGGCAATGGAACGGGCGCAAAAAAAAGCTGGTTGCCTGAAATCTACTTTCTGGGAAATAGTTGATTACTTAAATAATGGCGTTTAGTTCGTAGTTATCCAATAATTTCATCCATCAATTGATCCAATTGACTCCTAGTTTTTCCTTTCACCAAAGAATAATACGAGCCGAAATGCCTGCGATTGTTCGTGTTCAAGGTAACATGTCTTTAACCAGAGGGGGTCTGATTTTTGGCATGCGGTGGTATTTTTTTATTCACATGGTTCAAGATAAAATACCAGATGTGTCCAGCCATGCCCAGATATGCCCAGATATGTCCAGATATGTCCAGACATTTCTGGTTCTAGCGCCTCACTTGTGTAGCGCCATGACTTCCCAACATAGTTTCCATTATTTTGGATGGCCTTTATGTAGAGGAAAACTGAAATGGTAAAAAAGGAATAACTGAAAATTGCATGAATGTAAAAGACTTTCACACACTCTTCTCTCTTCGACATAATTTAAAGGGTCTAATTTCTTTGACGGAAGCTTTTTCTGCTGGTAATAGTATCCGTCTGGAAAAATTGGCGGAGGCATGAATCCCATTTTGTGGCGAAGAACGAATACTACTGTCCTTTTGAAAACACAAGAAGGGTTGCTAATCCGGAAATCACTTCTTATCAAAGGAAAAAGTCTTTCACCAACCAACGAAATGGAAAAGGTTTTTGGAGAAAGGAAGATTGATTTTCCGGAAGTGAAACTAGAGTTAAAATACATACCCGAAAGAAAGCAACCTTTTTTTAACGAGTGTTCCCAATTCACTTTGGACCTAAAATTTTGGCATTAACTGACGTGATGGGCCAAAGTTATAATTTTTGATTTTCTTTTGGCGGACCTGTTTCCTATTCGCCTGTTTAAATACAACTTTGGTACGTTTTCATTCCGATTGATTAAATTACGATACCTATAAAGAGGTATTTTGACATTATTTTGCAATATAGGACAACGTCTTATAGATTCAGCAAATTTATATATCAAACTTTGCAACATATTGGAAGCGCCGAAGGCTTTGACCACCTTAGGCCGGCATTAAAAATCAATTTAGGCCGGAAATATTTGACCACCTCTTGTGCGTGCTAACTCATTATACTTCATTACGTTAGACATGGCCCTAAAGTTTTGATAATATTATAAACCAATTGTCAATCCGCTACGCCCATAGCTGATCTCCGAGGCCGGCTTTTCCAGTTAACTTTATTACTGTAATGAACATTTATCTTAATTATATGGTCCCAGGCGATACGTTAGATATAGCCTCAATAAATACACTCGACAGCATAGCCATTTTATGTCCTTATATGGGGGGCGATGCCGTATACTATGCCCGTGCCCTGTTAGCACAATACGCTGATACGCTATTTTTTGACGATGTGCAATTATGCCCTATTGACAGCAGTGATACCACAAGCCATGATGAGGAAAGGGCGAAGCGGGCGAATAATGGAACACAAACCGATACCACTAGCCGGCCAATTACCAGTACTAATTTAGGAATTGAGTTTGCCAAAGTTTATCCTAACCCTGCGAAACAAATCATTAATTTAGTATTTAGTTCCAACACAACCGGCAGCGTTGAATTTGATTTGATAGACCAGTTGGGAGAAACTGTTATGAGAGAATTGCTGGGTAGCCAAACTTTCACCCAATTTAGCACTGGTAGCTTGAGCAACGGGCTATACTACTGGGTGCTTAAGGACGGTGGGCGCATAATTAAAACCGGTAAAGTGGCTATTATCAAATGATAATCAGAGGCCTGTTTATTTATATTTGTGTTTGCTGTCCATTATTGGCGTACGAGCAATTGTACGATAGTAAATGGGTGGCCGGAGATACGCCGCTTTCGTTTATCAGCTTTGGTAGTGATAGTGTAACTATTGATTCTATCGCCAATTATAATTTGACATTTACTTTAACCACAGCAAACATTTGCGATGAGAACGGTGCACTGCTCTACATAACAAATGGCGTTTATATTTATGATAAAAATGGCGATACGCTGCAAAACGGGAAGGGAATAAGTCCATGTGCTTATACTGAGCAATATATTTGCTGCGGGTTAAATATACCTCAGGCGGCATTATTTGTTCCACAACCTGGCAACAACCAATACTATTATCTTTTTCACTTTACTAACGATGATACAATTAATGGTGGCCCCGAAACAATGTATTATTCTGTTATTGATAAAGAAGTAAATAACGGTTTAGGGGGGGTTACTAAAAAGAATATTAAATTGTTGAGCCACACACCTTTTCGAGAAGGTGGCATGACGGCTTGCAAGCACGCCAATGGAAGGGACTACTGGTTGATAATTGGCGGCAATGTTGTAAATGTATTCTATAAATTTTTAGTGACTCCGGATAGCATATTTGGCCCATATACCCAAAACATCGGCCCTCAATTTCCTTTACCCTTTGACAATGCTTATAGTCGCTTTTCTAACGATGGAAGTAAGTATGTTACAGGTGTTTATGAGGGACCTATTCTTGTGATGGACTTTGACCGCTGCAGTGGAGAGTTTAGCAACCCGATTACAATTTACAATCAAAGTTGCCCGAATGGACCGTCTTGTAGCGGTAGTTCTTCAGTAGAAATTTCACCTGATAATCGCTTTGTATATGTGGGCGATGTTGATCAACTTACGCAATATGATTTGTTGGCTGGTAACATTCAGGATTCTGTTCAGCTTTACACCATTGATAGCGTTCAGATAGCCCAAATGAACATGTTACAACTGGCACCTAATGGCAAAATTTATCTTAGTTCGTGGGATGGCCTTGCTACTTACGACTCTTTACATGTAATCAATAATCCCAATGCCCTCGGTGATAGTTGCGATTTCAAATTTGCCAGTCAGCCAACGTATAGTCATAATAATCATATGCCCAATATGGTCAATTATAGTTTGGGGCCGTTGCTTGGCAGCGGCTGTGATACTTTAACAGGTATTAATAACGATGCGGAAGCCGAAAATATTAATATACGTGTTTACCCTAACCCTGCCAAACAAATCATTAACTTAGCTTTTAAAGCTAATACAACCGGCGTTGTTGAGTTTGATTTGATAGACCAATTGGGTGAAACTGTGATGAAAGAATTACTGGGTAGTCAAACTTACACCCAATTTGGCACAGGTAGTTTAAGTAACAGCCTGTACTATTGGGTGCTTAAAGATAGTGAACGCATGATTAAAACCGGTAAAGTGGTCATTATGAAATGATTCACTGACTACTTATTTATATTTGTTATTTTGTCTATTGTTGGCGTAGTGTAACTATTGATTCTATAGCCAACTATAATTTGGCGTTTAGCTTAACCGTGTCAAAATATGTAATGAAAGTTTGAAAAGAAGCATGTTTCTCAGCCAATGACAGGTTCTGATCATGAAGGTCAGCAGAAAATTGTTGTAAGCTCATTTGCTTTGTTTGTGGGATGATTTGCCGTTACAACTATAACTATTTTTTATTACATTTAAGTCGTAAAGTAAAAAAGAAAAGTATCATGAGTAGGGCTAGATTACTCGGGCAAAACAATAGCCTGTACGCCGGAGCCATCGAGATTCATCATATAGAGATTGATACGAATTGCCACATTGCAATTTTGATCAATAATCCATCGATTGCTCCGTGAAATAATGATTTTACCATTGGCAGCATCGAACGTTTGGTCATACCTTTTAGGTGGCAGGAACGCGAAGTTTGTGGCCAGAATGCTACCGGTAGTTAGATTTGCCATGAGCGTAGAATGCAGACATGACCAAATTATAGTATCAGTTCCATAGACCCTTGCCCAAGAAAATGGGTCGGTTCCATAAGGCGGGAAATCATCGGCGAATTGGGCCAAAACGATAGATTGTTTCGTTGATAAATTACCATCTACAAACTGAATATCGTTGAAGGGGCCTTTCACGCCACATAAATCCGCGCCCCGCCAGCCAATAATCTGTCCAAAGGTGCCGTCAATCGTATCAATATAATTTCCTTTAGCATCGATAATATATTCATAGCTGGCAGACGTAGATTCAAAGAAAGCAAGCTTACTCCCATCAGGGTTCCAATAGGGCCAATAGCAAGAATTGCTTCGGAAGGTCAACTGCGTAAGGCTATCCCCGCCGGATTTAACTTTCCAAATATTACTTCCGTCAGAAAATGCTATCCAATCCTTTTTGCTCCATGATAAATCACTAAAAACATTATCCGTTACATGAGTTAATACCTGTGAGCATAAATCATAGGTGTAGATGCTTCTTTGCTGGGATTGATTATCCACCCTTAAAAAACAAAATTCGTTAGAATTATTCGGGTTGAAAGTAGGATTAAAATAGTCATAATGATTTACATGTTTAGTAGTATATCCGTAGATAGACATACAGCTTTGCAAACTGTCCGTAACTGTATCCAGGGCAAATTGGCTAACTGGCCACGGACATCCGACGGCTACTGTTTTATCCTTCTTGCATCCCGCAAAAAGAATAGCACTACACAAGCCGAGGTATATCCATTTCTTCATCTCCTGCAATTTACTAATATAATTTGGGTCGCGTAACAACAAGGCCCCAATTTTGAATGCTTTACATTTTGTTAAACTTTATCGTCTGGGCAAAAGACTTTGTTTGTACCCGATATACATAAATACCATTTGCCAACATACTTATGTTGGACGGAATATCAGTTCTTCCGGCATCGCATAAGCCGCTAAATATCTGCCCCAAATATTTGCCTTGGATATCGAAGAGAACTACGGTGACTTGTTCGCTCTTATCCAAATTCACCTGAATCGTTTGTGAATTTTTTGAAGGATTGGGGAATACCAGTATTGAACCACCATCCTCTTCTACCTTTTGCACCTCAGTAGCCGCTGGATTATAAATGAGGAGCGAGTATTCCAATTTGGTATTTGCAGAAGTGGTATCTGATGGGTACCATCCCAAAACATTGCCGAGTGTATCCATATGGAAGCGCCGGTCAAACTGACCACCTAAGGCCGGAGCAAGCTGACCACCTTGGCCGGTTCAAATTGACCACCTAAGGCCGGGCCAAACTGACCACCTGAAAAAGATAAGTTCATGCATTAGCGGAACCATACTCTAAGTTGCCACAAACAACTGAAGAGAATGGCCAATAATCCGATAAGCATGAGTAAAATAAGACACATTCTCCGCCTTCATTCACAAGGCCGTAATAAGCTATTGATAGCTAATCATACCGGTGTATCGCGTAATACACTGAAAAAATATCTGAAGGAATTTGAACGCAGCGGGCTCAGTTTTAAAGAGATCAATGAGCTAAGCGACAAAGACCTGGAAGACCTTTTTATCAAGCCCGAAGAGAAGCCCATCACTCCCAAACAGCAAACTTTATTCGGCCTCTTTCCGGCTATGGATAAAGAGCTGAAACGCAAAGGCATGACCCGGCTTTTGCTATGGACAGACTATAAGAAAAAGCACCCTGACGGCTATAGCCTGAGTCAATACAAAAACTATTTTGCCAAGTGGAAAGCACAGGTAAATCCCAGCATGCACATGGAGCATAAAGCCGGTGATAAGCTGTATGTAGACTTTGCCGGTGACAAGCTGAGTATCATTGATAAACAGACCGGCGAAATACAGGCCGTAGAAGTGTTTGTAGCCATTCTGGGTGCCAGCCAGCTCACTTATGTTGAAGCTGTTATGAGCCAGCAGAAAGAGGATTTTATCGGGGCCTGTGAAGGTGCGCTGCACTACTATGGCGGTGTTCCTGCCGCAATTGTCCCTGACAATTTAAAATCCGCAGTTATCAAAAGCAGCAAATACGAGCCGGTTTTAAATGAAACGTTCGCCGACTTTGCAGAACATTACAGCACCACCATATTACCGGCCAGGGCTTATCGGCCCCAGGATAAAGCATTGGTAGAAGGGGCTGTTAAAATCATTTACACGCGCATATACACGAAGATCCGGCCTAACCAATACTTTACCCTTGAAGAGCTTAATCGGGCCATTTTGGTGGCCCTGGAGGTACATAATCTTACCCTGCTCAAAGGCCGCAATTACAGCCGCAGGCAGCAGTTTGAAGAAGTAGAACGTGCAACACTTGCACCTTTACCCCCACTAAGGTATGAGCTGAAAAAACAACTCTTTGCTACTGTGATGAAGAACGGGCATGTATCCATGAGCGCCGATAAGCATTACTATAGCGTTCCCTTCCGCTTCATTGGCAAGAAGGTGAAACTGATGTACTCGCGCAGCACGGTAGAGGTGTTCTATAACTACGAGCGGATTGCAATACATCTGCGGACCAAGAGCCCTTATAACTATACTACCGAGAAAGATCACATGGCCTCTGAGCATAAGTTTGTGAGCGACTGGACACCGGAACGCTTCCTGAGCTGGGCCGGAGGAATACACGAAGATGTGCGCCTATATATCCTGAAAATACTTGACCGCAAACAGCACCCGGAACAAGCCTACAAATCATGTGTAGGCATATTAAGCTTCGCAAAGAAAGTGGGTAATGAACGACTGATTAAGGCTTGTCAACGGGCGCTGGGCTATGGTATCTACAACTACAAAACCATCCAGACTATCCTGGAAAAACGAATGGATCAGATTGATGAAGCCGACGAGAACAAACAATTAGATATGCCACTGCACGAAAATATACGTGGCGAAGATTACTACCAGTAAACCAATTATAAATCACCTAAAAACAGAAAACAATGAATGCAACAACTTTAGAAAAAATGCGGAAGATGAAGTTCTTTGGCATGTTCCGGTCCTTTAAAACCAGCCTTGAATCAGGCAGGAAAGAAGACTACACTGCCGATGAAATGATTGCTACTCTTATTGAGGCAGAATGGGATGACCGGCAAAACCGGAACATAGAAAGGCACCTTAAAAATGCCCGGTTCAGATACAAAGCCGTGCTGGAAGAACTACATTACAATAGTGACCGTAACATTGACAAGAACCTCATGATGCGCTTTGCAGAATGCAAGTTTATTGACAAACATGAGAACATCCTCATAACCGGTAGCACTGGTATAGGTAAGAGTTATATTGCTTCGGCTTTAGGCCATCAGGCTTGCAGCCAGGGATACAGAGTAGCCTACTATAATACTGCAAAGCTCTTTGGCAAATTGAAAATGGCTAAGGCCGACGGTTCTTACATCAGGGACGTAGCTAAAATAGAACGGCAACACCTTTTAATACTGGATGACTTTGGAATAACACCCTTTGACGGGCCAAGCCGCGCAGCACTCATGGAAATAATAGAAGACCGACATGGCAAAAGTTCCACTATTATTACATCACAGGTCCCTGTCAACAAGTGGCATGATGTAATCGGAGAAAAAACTGTGGCTGATGCTATACTGGATAGAATTATCCATGAAGCACACAGATTAGACTTAAAAGGTGAGTCGCTCAGAAAGAAGTCCGAAAACAGCCCCGAATTGATCAGGGCCTGACATTAAAAAAACCATATTTTTTTAACGACCAATAATGCATGAACTTCTAAAATCTTCGCCAGCAAAATCAGTGGTCAGTTTGCTCCGGCCTTAGGTGGTCAGTTTGACCGGCGTACCCAACTCAATTTCACACCTTTTTGAAACTATCCTGCTGTGC
>Ga0364894_10684_pt1 | contig 10984 bp, 12 predicted proteins | sample ExccelJu500001D4_FD_206942 | JGI IMG/M metagenome (GOLD analysis project Ga0364894, IMG submission 206942) | Enriched cells from Trout Bog Lake Hypolimnion, Wisconsin, USA - BchlTB.July16.5000.01.D4 | ecosystem: Environmental > Aquatic > Freshwater > Lake > Hypolimnion/Profundal zone | place: USA...
AGTGTTCGTCAGCCTGGGAAAAGTGGAAAACTGTCCTGACTCTGTTGATTTGCCAGGAAATCCTAGCTGGGTGGGGATGTTCGATCCTGCCAACGGTGCTTAATGCTTATGGTTAGACAGAGGACTGTTATTTGTCCATCCTATGGCTTGATAGCTTTGGCCTTAATTAAGTTCTGCTGCGCCTTAGCGACCTGCTGACGCTGTCTTTCTGATTTAACAGCATCCTGACTTCGCTTAACTTGTTGTTTAAGTGTGTTGATACGCTGCTCCTCAGGTGTCTGTGGCTTGATAGGTTTGATGGTTTCTACTTCTTTAATCAGCATCAATATATTTAGCGAAGTGGTTTAAGTAAAAGCAGGTTTTTTGAAGGTGAAAAACCCTGCGTTTTAATAAACCCCTTATTTCAAACAACAAAAAACCCGCCGAAGCGGGTTAATTGAGTAATACAGAATTAGCTTGTATTAGAAACCGACTGTATAAGTTGCCATCACCGTTGTTGATGCTGTCGCTTGATAGGCTTCTTGACGATAGATACCGGTTACACCTAAACGTTGATTTTTTTCAATGTCATAGTAAGCGCCAACAGTTGCTGTTGGTCTTGTTCTGACTGGATTGGCATTGAAGTTAATTGGAGTGAGTCCAGTAACACCGGTTGCTGAGTAAGTGCCGTTGCTGGTATTGGTGTCTGTTTCAACACCAGCACTAGCAAACACTGTTGCTTGTGGGATGAACTTGTACTGAGCACCAACACCAGCTAATGCGGTTGTGGCATTGGTATTGAGTGCTGAGTAAGTCAGTGGCGCTGTTACTGAGCTAGTTGCTTGTTCTGAGTAGCCATTCATATTGTTTTGGGTATAACGCATACCAATATAGGGTGAGACGATCAGACCCTCAGCCACGCCAAAGCCATACTTGGCAGTTACTTGGGCGCCTTGACTGTTCAGGCTTGAACTACCTGTGCCAGGCTCAGAAGTATTAACAACTTGTCTTGTTATGGTGGTGTTCTTTTGACCATAAGCGGCCGATACTTTGACTTCCGTGCCGGTACCATCTAGATTTTCATTCCAAGCACCAAACACTCCAATGAGTGGCGTGTTATTACCCAGATTCACGGTGGAGCCTGCGTTATTGACTGAGAGGTTCTGGTCAGCATACGCACCAATACGAACAGATGGCATTACGCGATACGCCGCGATTAATAAAGCACTGGTGTTATTCAAGCCATTGGCTGCTGATACGGCCGTATTACGACCACCAGCACTTACGCACACATCGTTCTCACCAAAGACATTACAGTCATAGGAGAAGCTATTAGTTAATACAGTGTTTTGGAGGGTGAAGGTATTTTGTAGAGCAGAAGCAGTGTTAACTAAAGATTGCTGGGTGTCGGCAGTAGAAGCACCAGTCACAATTAAGTTCCAGATATCGTTGGTAGTATCGACTTCAGATAAAGACCAAGTAAAGCCGTTGTAGTTGCCTGTAGTTGCGCCGGTGATATTGCTGCTAGCAACGCCCGACAGAACGCTTGAGTAAACGCCCTTGTTTAAGGTGGGGACTGCTACACCAGCAACGCCGCTGCCGAAAATGCCGAAGGTGGTGGCGCCTGTGCCACTGGTTACCGCCAGCTGTCCGTAATGAGTTGGGCTATTAATAATGATGTTGTAATTAACTGGAAGTGTTCCAGTATAAGTAAGTGCCGTGGAGGCTGGTGAGCCACCATTACCTCCTTGGGCATTGTTAAGTGTGGAAATGGTGCCTTGATTTTGAATGCCAACACTAATTGGATTAACTCCACTCACTGAGGAAGTTATGCTTCCACTATTTGTAAGTGTGGAAATGGTGCCTTGATTTTGAATGCCAACACTAATTGGATTAACTCCACTCACTGAGGAAGTTATGCTTCCACTATTTGTAAGTGTGGAAATGGTGCCTTGATTTTTAATGCCAACACTATCGTTAGTGTCACCATTAAGAGCGGAAATAATGCTCCCACTATTTGTAAGCATGTTAGTGCTTGAGACGTTTCTTATCCCATTAATGGATGAATTGTCACCGTTGATAGAGAAATTTATAGTGCCGGCATTAATTACGGACGAACCCGCGCTGCTAGAAAAGAGCCATATACCAATTTGAACAGCGTCGCTACCCGTATAAGAAACTCCAATTGCCCCATTATTCTCAACATACACTCCAGTAATGCTGCGTAAGGGTAAGGGGTTGGATACGTACACATGATAAATAGATCCTAAAGAATCAATATATCCACAATAATCGCTGCGGGTTATATTTAAATTTGAATCTGTCGCAGTGGTAATTCTAGATGTGCCGCCAACGCAGGACTGGGCACTGGCATTTGCTGTAGCTATGCTTCCAAAAAATAAAGCAAGGGCAATCTTTTTTATATTAATTAATTTCATTACTTATTCTTTTAGATTGTTTGGACTAATTATTTTTAACACCGAGTATTAGCAGAATATTTTCTTTAAACGATTAATAAAGGTAATTAGGGCGAAACGTAACCAAAGTACAGTTGTAAAAAGAGCTTAAAGACGTTCTCTTTGCGGTGGTTGTAACGATACTCAATTTCTTTTAAATACATCGGAAAATGATACCTAGAAACACCTCGGTAGTTGTACAGAATATGTTTAGCATAACTCCAAAAACCCTCAATGCCGTTAATATGGTTCTTGGTTCTTTTATTGACAAACTCCTTGGAGTGATTAACCACCAAATGTTTACCAAAGCGCTGCAAGGATTGATAGCCTCGAAAGGCATCTGTATAGTAAACCGAGCCCTTGCGAGTATGGTTCTCAATATGGGTCAAAAGCCCCCCAAAGCCCTGTCCAGCAGGGTTATGTCGTTGTTATGCGGCAACATAGGTGCGACAAAAACTCTGCGTTTTGTTAAACTTACCTCTCTACCCATTAAAAGTATTCTCGCTATACCTCTCGTCCCCTCGCTCCCAAAAATCCAAATTACATATAAAAACAGCCAAAAACCACCACAATTTGCCTCAAATTAAACATTTCTCATTTAACAGTTAGTGGTGGGGTGTTAGATTAAAACTGGTGGGGGTTAGGTTCTGCGTAGTGTTTGAAAACTGCGCTACCCATTTTTAGTGGGTAGCTTTGAAAATCTGCTGCTGGGCTTTAGCAATCGTCTGCCTATCCTTCTCAGCCTTATAAGCCTTCTTAGCATTTTCTTTGTTGCGCTTTAAGCTATACAGGCGATATTGCTGTGGGTTCATTGGCTTGATGGGTTTGATAGTGGGGATAGAGTTAAATTCGTAAAAGCGCATAACAGTATTTAACCCAACCCCCTTTTGCTTTAATTCACTTCTGTGTAATTCAAAACATTACCCACACCATACTGCGCTTCACCTAATTGCTTTGCCATATACGCATTATCCGCATACACAATCGTGTTAGCAGTTTGTAAAGATTTATACGCACCCATAGCTTGTATTGCTTCATTTCTATCTCCTTAAATCAATACCTTCAAAATCACATCACGCTTTTGTTCAAGCGTGTATCCGACTGTTCCATACATATTAAATTCACTACCACCACTACTATGTCCTGTAATACTCTCTGCTAAGCGTGTCGGAATGTCATTACGAGCCTTCATTCTGTCAATGATTGCGTGCCTAAACATATGACTCTTAAAGTCAAATTCTTTGAGTGTCTTCTTAATGATTTGAGAGCAACTTGAATTTCCATTATCTCGTGCGTAGTGCGGCACAAACCACTCACTATTTTTCCGTTTCGCAATCTTATAAAGCTCTTTAGCCGCATCCAAAGATACTCCACACAATGGCACAGCACGAATACTGGATTTTGTTTTCCTATCACTTAACGCATTCCTTCTAATCCATAAGTGCGGTATGTCGTGCTCCAATACGCAATCCTCTAATCTCGCAAACAATGGTTCTGATAAACGAAACCCTGTATTAAGTTGAATCAGTGCCACTAACTTATGTGGTGTTGAATTTCTCAATAAGCACTCTTTAACTTGATGAATTAGTTGAGTAGTAATGATTGGCATTGGACGCTTGTTATCGCCCTCACCCCTAATCTTCAATGCCCTAAATGGGCTAAGCCTATCTATATCCAAATGCTTAAATGCCATATTAAGCATAGCGTTTAGCGTGTTGTTATGTTTGCGAATACTGGTTGGACTTAACCCTCTTGCTAATTGATAGTCTCTATATTCAGTGATATGCCAATGCTTTAGTTCATCTAAAGTTAAATCACCAAAAAAATCCTTAAAGCTACGAAAGTGGTAGTTGGCGTGCTTAACGAATGTTGGACGATGCGAGGAAGTTGCTTCGTTCATATAAATTTGAAACGCATCTGTAATGGTAGGCAATTTGCCATTCTTTTGTTTAGCTAAGTGCTCGCTGATAACTTTGGCAAGGAACTCTTCTTCAAAGTTCATACCATTGACATTGATTAAGCGTTCTATTTTGTCAAAGACGATTGGATGGGGTTTTATTACAACTGCTCGCATAGTGTTCCTTATTAAAGTAAAGTTGGATTACTCGGCGATAGGTGTCGCACTTAACACGACACCCAACCAACTCACTTACCAAATCCTTTGCGTAGCGTATTACTTGCTTCTTCAATTTGACTGTCAAGCTCACCAGCTTCTACTGCCGATTTAATAGCTGTCAATGCTTTCACTAAGTCTTGTGCGCTATCCACTTGAACGCTGGGTTTGCCTTTGGCTAACTCTAATGTTCTTGTGCCATATTTGACTGAAAAGCAAACCTTCCCTGTATCAGCAACAAACCACCACGCTTTAATACGCTTTGGAATTTCTACTTGCTTACGCAATCCTGTTTGTCCATCTTTCACAGAACGAAATTTCATTACAACAAACGGCTTGCCATCAATTTGACTTTGCGCCAAATTAATTTGTTCCCACAGCTTTGCCGACAGCTTGTTTCTGCGATGCTGTAATGCTGGAATATGGATTGGCTTTTTTACGGCTACTAATTTCAAATTACTCAAATTGCTCATATATAGCTCCTGTTATTTGTAAGGGAGGTTTTATAAAACGCAGGCTTTTTACATAAAACTCACAAAAAACCCTGCTTTTTCTTAAACCCTATATAAACAGTAGTTTCAGAGCCTATAGATGGACAACCAAAACAGCGCAATTAAACGCATTTGTCCAAAACTGCCTAAAACCACCAAATAAAAAGCCAGTTTTCACTATCAACTCTTATCACTGACATAAATAAAAATGACGCATAGAGCAGAGGAAAACTCTATGCGCCAGCAATTACTACCGATAACGAGTAGCGACACTCAGTGGTTATGTCGCCCTAAAACTGGACTTAGAGTCGCAGGGATGGAATTTCTGTGCGGTAGCAGAGACTTATATTCACTATCCTTAACAGGACGCCATTAGTGTTGCGAACTAATTGAATAAAGTATTGAGAACAGCATAAAGTTGATAGCTTATAAAGCTATAACAACACGAGAAAGCCCTGCGTACACAGCAACTTTCAAACAAGACAAAGGTAGCCACTTATTGCTTTTGTCATTGTTGCGTTTTAAGCCGCACATAAAAGGAGACAGCGAAACCGCCCTTACCAATTTGGTTGTGCTTATAGTGGTGTAGCAAAGAACTCATCAAAAGAACTTTTCTATAACTGAGCCTGTTGCTTAAGGCTCAGTGTAGGTTGAATCTATCAAAAGTGTTCATAAAATAATTATTCCATTCCATCAAAACAACTAAAGAAGAAAAAATGTGTGAGCGAAAGCGTTAGCTTTTGCGACACACAAGCGAACGCAAAGCGTTTGCTTATACATAGATAACTACTAAGCAATACCTCAAATCCTTCGTATAAAGCGAAATTCTGACTAAGTGAATATCCAAGCAACAGAACGCTTAAATAACAGCGCATAGGACTTTTAATGCGAGCTTGTTATAGCTGTGGCTTATTGACTACAGCGACATAAGAAAATTGCGAAATTCTTATAACGAGCTACTTTGACTGCGTAAGTCATTGAATTATGGAAACTCTTTTTACAAATATTTTTGGTAGGAATTTTGCTAATAAGAAAACATACTAATAACAACAAATTCTTTTATGGAGCAAGAAAATGGCACAAGCAAAAACATTAAATCAGTCCGAAATTGATATGGTATTGCGCTACATCAGCACTAAGCAGAAATACAGCACAAGAAACAGGGCGATGCTACTGACAAGCTGTTGGAGTGGAATGCGGGTAGGAGAGATTGCCGCACTGAGAATATGTGATGTGCGAAACGAGGATGGCTCAGTTAAAAGCGAGATACGCTTATCTGCCAGTCAAACGAAGGGTAATAAAGGAAGGGTAGTATTTATAAATGAAAAACTACGCACTGAATTAGCCGCTTACTTAAAGTATTACTCACCTAAAGATACATCACTACCACTCTTTGCTACAGAAAAGTCAAAAGGGTTTTCGGCTAATACACTAACGCAATGGTTCTTTTGGCTCTATCGCAAAGCAGGCATTAAAGCCTCATCACATAGTGGGCGCAGGACTTTCGCAACTAATTTGGCAAGCAATGGAGTGGGTATTAAGGTGCTACAGCACTTAATGGGGCACAAAGACATACAAACCACTTCAATCTATATTTTTGCGTCGGACGATATGATGCGTAAAGCTGTGGAGTTAGTTTAGAGAGGGTTTAACAAAACGCAGGGTTTTTAACGCTATTTTGGATAGGACAAAAAGCCTGCTTTTTAATAAACCCTCTGTTTATAGGCGTTTGCGCCTTTTGGCTACTGCCTCGTCATACTCCCTACTCAACTCCAACTGCTCTTTTTCTTCTGCGGTTAAATCGGCTTCCATCCTTTGCCTAAGGCTGTCTTCCATTTCTTTTATTTCTCTATCACGCTTGTTGTTATAGCTATAGCTTTGTCCGTCAATCCGATTAAAGCCATTTCTGCGTAATGCGATATTCCCTGCGCTCCAAGCATTCTTCTCTTCTTCTTTTGCTTTGCTAAACGCTTCCAAAAATACACGAGCCGCTTTTACTTCACTTTGATATTGGAGCTTTTCCATTCCATCACTCACACTATCTTGCGCTTCTTGTAGTGCTTGCTTGTATATTTCTAAGCGAACTTCTCTAATTGTTTTCCAGCCGATGAGTCGTTTCTTTTCTTCTGTTTTTGGTGGCTTATGAATAGTGCGTAAATCTTTTTGATGTTGCCAAGCCTGTTTATATTGTTTGATTTGCTCATCTGTTAACAGGCTTTCAAAATCCCTTGCCTCCAATGCTTCATCACGCTCAAGTTGCTCTATGCGCTCTTGTATGCGTCCAACTAAATGCGTGATGTTAAGTTTAGGCATAGCATTTATTCTATGCCAACTTCTCCGCCGCCATTGTTGCTGTCATTTTGCTGTAGTGCTTTTCTATCATTCCAACGCTTGTGCCCATTTGCTTAGCAAGCGTATGTATATCCACTCCACCAGCTAAAGCAAAAGTAGCATAGGTATGGCGCAAACTATATAGTGTTCTGTTTAGCCCACCACTATCCTTACGCATACTGCTTCTAATCAATAAGTTTCTAAAGATATTTTCCATATTGCTTATCTGCGTATTGTCAGGCAAACAGAAGATAGCCTTATCTAACTTACCTTCAATCACCCCATTTAAGTTTGTGTAATCTAATTTGTGCCAACGCATTATTCGTTCCAGCACTTTTATTACTTCGTGCTTAGCTATTAAGTAGCGTGGTCCTGTTTTCCCGCTTACCCATATACGCAAATACTTCTTATTACCAATCCAATGCCACTGTAAGTGCTTCCATCGCAAACGCAATGCTTCTGTGCCGTGTCGCACTCCTGTATTAACTAAAAATTCTATATAAGCAATACATAGCGTTCTCATTTGTCTTGTGCGTTCTGTGTAGCTACTCTTTTGCCAAGTTTCCGTGTAGCAAAGTAATTCTTTCATTTCTTCCTTTGTAAAAGCTGGACGAGGCTGACCACGCTTTCCTTTTGCGTCCAACAATGGCACTGAACGATTATGTCCAACATAGCCACGCTCTCTCGCTAAATTAATAACACGAATGTAAGCACTCGCGTGATTGCGCTTAGTGCTTGCTACTGGAACTTTTCCCATCTCGCTAATGCGCCACGCATCAAAATCCGCAAGCATTTCCGTTGTAATTTTTTCTACTTCATATTTTCCAAAAAAAGGAATGAGATATTTGTTGGTAGCAAAGATGTAATCACGATAACAACGACGACCAGTATTGTTTGCTAATGCGCTACTCATATTCGCAATCTCGTCTAACGCAATTTGCTTAAATGTTTTAGTGCTGATTGCTAAGCCAGCGTCTGTTTTTATTTTGACTGTTTCGTAAATGGCAACAGCCTGTATCTTTGCTTGCTCTATATCTGCTGTGCCCGTGCTTGCGCTATGCCACTTATTATTTGCTAACTTAAAACGACACTGATACTGCGCGGACTGCGGACGCTTATAAACAGTGAGTTTGCCGCCTGCCAGTATTATTTGCTTAGGCGGCGCGTAAGTTGTATTTGCGAATAGATAACTAAGGTTTGACATAACAAGCGTAAATTATTTTTACTCTTGTAGTTTGTATTCACTGCGTAGTTTTTCCTACCAATACTTTTTAATGACAGCAAAAAACACAGGCGACACTCTGCGAACGAAATTGCGTTGTGTGTTTTTATTAGTGCGCGCCGTAAAAATTGGTGCGCAATGAACAGCACTGTGATGGATAGCTTTAAGCTATGTGTAGCACTGTTGAAAACTCAAAAAATAAAATTTTCAATCCTCTGCTCTACCGACTGAGCTACCAGGCCAAGACTTGAAATTATAAATGAAAGTGTTCGTCAGCTTGGGAAAAGTGGAAAACTGTCCTGACTCTCGAAAAAACCCCTTAAATCCTTGGTTCGCGGGGATGGCAAACCCTACGGCACGATAGTTGGTGGAGATGTGGCAATCCTCTTTTGATAGGAGTCTAATTACTGGACGTTCAGTTCTTCTTGGTTCAAAAGAGATTTTCTACTGGCAAGGTATTTGACGCCTTTGGCTCCATAGTTTTCAGTATGGATTTGATTGGGCAACAAATGAAATACATCGCCCGCTAAGAAAGTGCTTTTTATGCCGCCGATGATGATGTCAATTTGACCCTCAATTATTAGGGCTTGAACTTCGTATGGGTGTGAATGTAAATCCAAAAAACCACCTACTTCACGCTCCACTAAAACCGGCTCGGGAAACCCCTCTTTTGTTAACTTCTCTATAAATACTTCTTGCTTCATTTATTTGGTAACCATCATTTATCAATCTTCATTGTAGTTACATTGCTGCTTTGCAAAAATGATCTAGGTCACACTACACCATCGCAATTCCCTTGACGCTTAATTGTCGTGCTTCCCAACAAATGGGGAGCAGACAATATGCGATCCTCTTTCTATCGTGGCCAGGCAAATCAGATTGAGCGGTCCAATACAATTGAGGCGCGATAACCTTGCTTGCCGAGGTCACTATTAATTATTCAAGGAATGTCATGAATTTGAAGAAGTTTTTTGAACCCTTAAATATATTAAATAGCACTCCCGTGCCCTGGTCTGAGCATTGGAGGTCCGCAATTGGGGGGCTCTTAGGAGGCGGTCTGGTTGCATTTCTTGCGAAATTTATTGGGGACTTCGTTCAGATAAACGAATGGGCCATGGCATCCCTAGGTGCAAGCGCTCTTTTAATATTTGTATTGCCCTCAAGCCCAATGGCCCAACCTAAAGCCGTTATTGGCGGAAATATCATTGCAGCATTAGTAGGAATTTCGTGTGCCATTTTTATTCAAGACCCAAGAATAGGTGTGCCGGTTGCTATTGGATTGTCTATATTTGCCATGCTGTTCTTTAACTGCCTTCATGCACCAGCAGCTGCGACAGCCTTAAGTGCAGTTCTTGGTCATATTATTAGTTATCGCTTTGCACTGTTCCCGGTATTAATAGACTCAGTACTACTGGTATTGGCGGGCATTATTTACAACAGAGCAACAGGCAAATCCTATCCACACATACCGCAAGCTCCTAGCCCCCAAGCAATATCTAAAAATACCGGCCAAGATGACTCTTCTGAAGTCAACTCGGTATTAGCCCAATACAAAGAATTTTTTGATATCAATACAGATGATCTCACCAATATCATCAAGCAAGTAGAGCTGCGCGCATACGAGCAGAAATTAAAGTCGATCACCTGCTCAAAGATTATGAGCGCCCCTGCAATTACGGTTCAAATGGCAACCCCTCTTGAGGAGGCCTGGATTTTGCTAAGAAAAAATCACATAAAAGCTTTGCCCGTAGTAGATAAAAATTCTAGGGTAATTGGCATTATTACTTTAGAAGATTTTCTACAATATGCTGCAGTAGACTTTGATCAGACATTTGGCCAAAGAATTAAAGGATTTATGCGACAAGGCCTCACTCGATCCTCGGCTAAATTAATAGACGCCTACCCCAATGCAGTAGGTCAAGTGATGCGAAAGCCTGTAAGAGTCATAAGCTCCAATCGCAATGCATTAGATTTAGTCGATATCTTCGAAGGTCACGGCCACCATCACCTGCCCGTTATCGATCAAAACCAAACTTTGGTTGGAATTCTTACTCAATCAGACTTTGTAAGAGCAATTCATAGCTCCCTACAATCGACCTGATGATTGAACCCTTGAGAAGGTGGCACTTTGGCCCGAGCGGCATGCAATTTTCTATAGCTATCGATCAGTCGTTGATGTCGCTCTAGACCTTCCAACTTGATGCTAGTTGGCGTCAAACCATAAAAACGGATAGTGCCCTCCACAGATCCGATGACCGCATCCATTCTCGCATCACCAAACATTCGACGGAAGTTGGCTTCGTAATCTCCGATAGCTAAGTCCTCATTGAGTAGCGTCTCTAACACTACATCCAAGGCTTGATAAAACAATCTGCGTTCAACGGTGTTGTCG
>Ga0364894_10687_pt1 | contig 10901 bp, 14 predicted proteins | sample ExccelJu500001D4_FD_206942 | JGI IMG/M metagenome (GOLD analysis project Ga0364894, IMG submission 206942) | Enriched cells from Trout Bog Lake Hypolimnion, Wisconsin, USA - BchlTB.July16.5000.01.D4 | ecosystem: Environmental > Aquatic > Freshwater > Lake > Hypolimnion/Profundal zone | place: USA...
AAAGGCACAGGTGGTTAAAAAAGCAGCTAAGTAGCCAATCCATTCAACTTGGTGGGCTTCTATTTGCATGTTTATGGCAATGGAATCGACAGAATCGTCATAACAGTCCAAGTATCACTACTGTTGGTAAAGCCTCTACCAACACCCGCCTGAAACGGCAACGGCCCCGCATCGCAATACACTTTGAGAAACACTAGCTGTTGAGTATTGGGATTGGCAATCGGACCGCTGCCAATTTGGTTGTAATTGGAATAGAACTCCGTACCCACCGCCCAATCTGGAGCCACCTCTCTTGAGACCCGAATCGCTGTATTGAAGTCAGGCGCTTGGTGCACATAAGGCTGTGAGAGTTGTTGATCAAAAATCGGGTTAATCACAAATAGCCATTGATCGACATGCTTACCCAGAATAAAGCGAGCCTCACTGTTATAACGAGACTGCTCATACTGAGGCAGCGTATTGGATAACTCAATATTGACACCAGCAAAAACGGGGTCACCCTTATCTTCCATAAAGGGTAGGTATTTCATTCTGACTTTAGCGCCAGCGTAGTTCCATGTTCCCCCACTCACCACCGAGTTCACATAGAGGCCAGCCTCTAGATCATGGCCAAGGCCATAGGCATACTCAGGAGTAATGCGGGTGTTGTGATTATTCATCACCTCACCTGGGTAACTCGGAGTCACTAAGCCATTGGGGGTATTGTTGATATGCAGCTCGAGACTTTGTTCGCCCTTAGCATTGATCTCATCGTCATAAACCTGAATCTCATCTTGCAAGACAGCATGACTCGCCAATGGCGCTAAGGCCATCAAACAAACTATACATTGAGAGAGAAAGCGAGTACGCATCGACATGATGCGAGAGTTTAGCAACGAATCGATTTGTGTGCTGAAGTAACCCAGTGCAATAAAAAAGCCACCCTAAGGTGGCTTCTCTACAGTGCTGAGCAGTTAGCCCAAGGTGAACTTCAATTCACCCAGTTTCTCGACGACGCTGACTACCACGTCGCCCTTCTTAAGCCACACTTGCTTATCTTTTGGATAACCCAAGATCACGCCCTGAGGGGTGCCTGTAAAGACAATATCACCTGGCTCTAATGCCCAATAGGTGCTGATATAGGACAACATCTTTTGGGTATTGTGAATAAAGTCAGAGGTATTGGAGTTCTGGCGAATCTGGCCGTTTACATAAGTTTGTACTTGCAGCTTGTTGGGATCCCCTACTCGATCAGCACTCACAAAGTAAGGTCCAATGGGTGCATATTGATCCAAGGTCTTACCAATCATCCACTGAACACTGGGGGTCTCAAGTTGAAGATCACGTGAGGAGAAATCATTCGAAGTGCAATAACCAGCAACGTAATTGAGCGTCTCCGCTTCAGGAACATTGCGCATGCGCTTACCAACCACGATCAAGAGCTCTGTCTCGTAGTCGAGCTTATAAGAGACTTCTGGTGGCGGTATTCTGAGGATGCAATTGTGTGAGGTCAGACTATTGTTATATTTATTAAAGAGGGGTGGCACACGTGGATGGGCCATACCAACTTCATCGGCATGAGTTCGATAATTGAGGCCAACACAAACGATCTTGCCTGGATTGACAAATAGTCGGCCATACGTAATCTTAGATTCATCTAAATAAGGAACGCCAGACTTATCTGCGCCCGCAACCACTTTATTAAAGCCAGCGGCATTCCCTTCTTGTAATAATTGATCGAGGGTAATTGGGGCTGCAATCTTGAGCTTCTTAGCAACCGCACGCACATCGATGACGCCCTTGGGCGTAACGACACCCATACTCTCAGTACCATCGGCATTCATCATGGTGAGAATCTTGCAATTCTTCACCATTTCATGGGGTCCGTTATAAATTTCTCCACCCCATTGGGAAGTTGGATGTGCTGAGGCTTCTGGCATTAAACCCATTGTAGAAGCCGCTACGATTCCTGCGCCGGATGCAGAAACTGTCTTCATAAATTGACGACGTGAACTCATACTATCTCCTGTAATGTATTTTTATTATTTGCTGCGATACATCTGCAAATATCTTACCGCACACTAGAGGAAAAAGAGGCTTAAAACGGGTAGATCAGGGTTTAACCTAGACCGAAGAACAAGGCAATTCGGTAGGTAATCAAGGAGGCTAGGTAAGCCAGAAAGAAAAGGTAGCTGAGCATAATGATAGGAATCTTCCAGCCGCCAGTCTCCCGTTTGACAGTCGCAATCGTCGATAGGCACTGAGGAGCAAACACAAACCAGGCCAGCAAAGACAGTGCAGTCGCTAAGCTCCAGGTAGAAGAAATTAAAGGTACGAGCGCACTGGCTGCATCAGCGCCAGTGCTGGATAAGGCGTATACCGTTGCCAATGAGCTGACAACGACCTCACGCGCTGCCATACCAGGAACCAAGGCAATACTGATTTGCCAGTTAAAGCCAATCGGCGCAAACACAATCGATAAAGTATGGCCTAACATGCCCGCGATACTGTATTGAATCGGTGCTCCTGTTGCACCCTCAGGTGGCAATGGAAAACTCGACAGCGCCCATAAGGCAACGGTCATTAGCAAGATGATTCCGCCAACACGTCTCAGAAAAATCTCTGCGCGTTGCCATAGACTAATTGCAAGATTGCTCAATCTGGGTAAGTGATAACTGGGTAACTCCATCATCAGTGCATTCACTTTGAATTGCTTACTAGTGAAGTGCTTAAGCAACCAAGCTACACCCATTGCGCCAAGGATGCCGGCAAGGTAAAGGGCAAATAAGACTAGGCCTTGCAAGTCGAGATCAAACCAAAGCTTAGTGTGCGGAATAAACGCAGAGATTAGCAAGGCATACACCGGTAGACGTGCTGAGCAAGTCATCATGGGCGCGATCAAGATGGTGATCAGTCGATCACGTGCGTTTGAGATACTGCGTGTGGCCATGATGCCGGGAATTGCACAAGCAAAACTCGAGAGTAAAGGAATAAAAGATCTGCCGGATAGACCTGCTCTACCCATTAAGCGATCGAGTAAATAGGCGGCTCTGGGTAAATAACCAGACTCTTCTAAAGCGAGGATGAAGAAGAACAGAATCAAGATCTGCGGCAGGAAAGTTAATACACCCCCCACTCCTGCCAGAATGCCATCGATCAATAAACTTCTGAACCAATTGTCTGGCAGGAACTGAGTAAGCAAGCCGCCCAAGTATTCAAGGCCAAGCTTAATGAGCTCCATTGGATAGACTGCCCAAGAGAAGACTGCCTGAAAGATAAAGAACAGTAAGACCGTCAAAATGATTGGGCCGATGATCGGGTGCAACAAGACAGAATCCAGACGATCGCTGAAGTGGTCTGGAATCACATGATCTAGATTGAGTTTTTTGAGAATGCGATGAACTTGGATATTGTCTGACTCGATATGCTCAGAGTGTGCAATGACCGTTTCATCACCTTGATCAAGCGAGGTGTTAGAGAGCGCAGCGAGATTATGCCAATCCAATTGCGCTAAATAGGATTTGAGATCATCAGCCCCTCTAGCCTGAATACCGATCGTAGGGATTACCGGCATACCCAACTCTTTTGCTAAGGCCTGCTCATCAATTTGCAAACCGTGACGTTTGGCAATATCGACCATATTGAGCACAACCACACAAGGTAAACCCAAGCGCCTAGCGGCCAAGACTAAACGCAGATTGGCGCGTAAGTTCATGGCATTGAGCACACAAAGCACGAGGTCGGGTCTTTTTTCCCCGGCGGCTCTGCCATGCAACACATCGCAAGTCACACGCTCATCGAGTGAACGGGGATACAAACTGTAAGCGCCTGGCAAATCTAAGATCCGAATGACCTTGCCAGATGCGAGAGTTAAATTACCCTCTTTGCGCTCCACTGTCACACCAGAGTAATTAGCGACCTTTTGTCGACTACCGGTCAATAAATTGAAAAGTGCGGTCTTACCGCAATTGGGATTACCCAATAACGCAACTAAAGGTTCTTTGGCGAAGAAATGAATCCGTGACTCTGTCATGATGCAATCGCCTCTAACTCAATCAGCTTGGCTTCGTTCTCACGCAAGGCAAAAGTGGAAGAGCCCACCCGCACCAGAATTGGCCCTTTACCAAAAAGACCTTTGCGTAAGACGGTGACCTGCTCGCCAGTCAAAAAGCCAATGTCTTCCAATTGCCCCTTCACTTCCGGGGTGCTTGTCGAAGGAAGAACACCTTTAACCCTAAAAAGGGTACCTAAGGAAGCCTGGTCTAAAAGCATGAATATGGCACTTTTGGCATTTAATGGGAATGGTTCTCATTATAGCGATAAAGTGAGAATAATTCTCATCTGGGACAAGTAAGCAAGCTATGGGGAGCGGTAGTAATACACTGTCAGAAATACCAATTCAGTCGAGCTACTTATGTACCTACCCAAGCATTTTTTAGTTGAGGATCGTGAGATCTTATTCAAGGTCATGGGTGAATATCCCCTCGCCACCCTGATTGCCAACGCCGCTGGTGAGCTAGAAATTAATCACATCCCTTTGATGGCGAGCAAAGATGGCCAATATTTACATGGCCATATCGCCAGAATGAACCCTTTAGCTAAATTAGCCCAAATGGGTGACGTCCAACTGACCGCTATCTTTCATGGTCCAGAGGCTTACATTACCCCGGCCTGGTATCCATCCAAATATGAAACCGGCAAAGTGGTTCCCACTTGGAATTACGCTGTGGTGCATGCCCAAGGAACACTGAGTCTGAAAGAAGATCCGCAATGGATTCGTCAACATGTCTCTCAACTCACCGACACTCATGAGCCCACTTACCAATCCGATTGGAAGCTCGATGATGCACCCGAAGATTATGTCCAAATGATGCTCAAAGCGATTGTTGGAATTGAAATCAAGATTTCGAGTCTGGTTGGTAAATTTAAGCTGAGCCAGAATCGCACCCCCACTGAATACGACGGAGTGATTCAGAACCTCAAACAATCTTCCCTTGAGGATCTGCAGGCGATGCTCAAGTTGATGCAAGAGAAATAAAAAAAACGGCTCACGAGGAGCCGTTTTTCTGAGAGCAGTACAGCTTATGCAAAGAGTTTCATTGCACTTAAGGCTGTTTTGTAAATACCCCAAGCCAATGGAATACCTACAGCAACCCATGCTAACAAGACTGTCAATGATGAAGTCTGTTCATTACCACCAGAGCCAGTTACAACCGAGCTTAAGGCTTTTTCATGTGCTAAGCGCTTCTCTTCAGCCAACTCAGCATCCGTCATGAACCACTTATCAGCTACCGGACGAATCAGCAAGTTACAGATCAAACCAATTGCCAACATGCCTGTGAGGATGTACATGGTTTGGTTATAAACCTGAGCACGTGGCAAGCCTAATCCTAACTGGTAGTCACGCATATAGTTCACAACGACTGGACCCAGGATACCGGCAGTAGACCAAGCAGTTAATAAACGGCCATGAATCGCACCCACGTTCTGTGTACCAAACAAATCCGCTAGGTAAGCGGGCACCGTCGCGAAGCCACCACCATACATACTCAAGATGATGCAGAAGGCGCCGACGAATAAGGCCAGATTGCCTGCCTGAGCACTACTTGGCACGCTAAAGTACATTGCGCCACCTAAGACGAAGAAGACAATATAGGTCATCTTGCGACCTAACTTATCAGACAAGCTAGCCCAGAAGAAACGGCCACCAATGTTGAACAAGCTAATCAAGGCTGTAAAGCCAGCAGCGATTCCAGCAATTGCAGTGAGCTGTGTTTTATCGAGTTCGGTAAAGGTTTGTTGAACACCAATCAAACTACCAGCAAATACCTCTTGCAGCATTGGTGATGCCATACCAATCACACCAATACCTGCCGAGACGTTCATACACAGCACCATCCACACCAACCAGAACTGAGGAATGCCCCACACTTTTTTAACACTCACACTGCGAGTGGTAATCATGGCGTTATTGCTCTGTGCAGCAGGTGGAGTCCAGCCTGCAGGCTTCCAATCGCTGGCTGGGATGCGATAGCCAAAAGCGCCACACATCATGTACACAAAGTAGCCAAGTCCCATCACTACGAAGGTTTGTGCCACACCGACGCTGGTTGGGGTAGCAAAGTTTTTCATCAACATTGCCGCTAATGGAGAGCCGATCATGGCACCACCACCAAAGCCCATAATGGCCATGCCGGTTGCCATACCGCGACGGTCTGGGAACCACTTAATCAATGTGGATACTGGTGAGATATAACCCAATCCCAAACCGATACCACCAATCACACCAGAGCCGATGATCATCATCCAGAACTGATGCAGGTGGACGCCGAGTGCTGAGATGAGCATGCCGCCACCCCAACAGAAGGCAGCAACGACGCCTGCTTTACGAGGACCAGCGCGCTCTAACCAACCACCCCAAATTGCAGCTGAGATACCAAGGAATACGAAGAACAAGGTATACATCCAACCCAGTGTGGAAATCTGCCAGTCACAGGTGGTTGTAAAGAGTTGTCCAATAAAGCCCACATCTGCTGGACACTTAATCGCTTCTGTGCCACCCTGAGAAACACCCAGTGCTTTTGAGAGAGGCAACCAGAAAACAGAGAAGCCGTAAGCCATACCAATACATAGGTGAATAGCGAGGGCAGCTGGTGGAACCAGCCAACGATTAAAACCAGAACCTGCAATGGTTCGTTCTTTGTCTAATAGATGGAACATCTTGTCTCCTTGTTATGCAATACCCCCCATTTATAATGCTTATTCGAGAAGTTTGCATTCAGCGTTAATACTTAATCAAAACAACTAAGGGTAATCCCGCAAATGAATTATGTGCAACGCAACATCATCAATTCATTTTTGCTCCTCACTCTGAGTGGCTTAGCTAGTCATAGTTTTGCGCAAGAAAAAAGTATTGTGTTGTCATCCACAACCTCAACCGAACAGTCGGGCCTGTTTAACTATTTATTACCCATCTACAAAAGCAAAAGCGGCATCGATGTCAAAGTCGTCGCGGTAGGCACTGGTCAAGCATTAGATATTGGCCGCCGTGGTGATGCCGATGTGGTCTTTGTGCATGACAAACCTGCTGAGGAGCAATTTGTTGCTGAGGGGTTCTCAGGCAAGCGCTATGAAGTGATGTACAACGATTTCATTTTGATTGGACCTAAAAGTGATCCAGCCAAGATTGCCGGCGGCAAAGAGATTGATGGTGCCTTTCAGAAAATTGCCACAGCACAGTCGCCCTTTATTTCGCGGGGTGATAAGAGTGGTACGAACGCGGCTGAACTCCGCTACTGGAAGAGTGCTGGCATTAATCCTACTAGCGGATCTTGGTATAAAGAAACAGGTTCTGGTATGGGCCCTGCTCTCAATACTGCCTCAGCGATGAATGCCTACATCTTGGCCGATCGGGGGACTTGGCTTAGCTTTAAGAATCGAGGTGACCTCATCATCCTCGTGCAAGGTGACCCCAAATTATTTAATCAATATGGTGTGATGCTGGTCAATCCCGAGAAATTCCCGCAGGTGAAAAAAGCCTTAGGACAAAACTTTATTGACTGGCTCATCTCAAAAGAGGGTCAAGCCGTCATTGCTTCTTACAAGATTGATGGAGAGCAACTCTTTTTCCCGAATGCCAAGCTGAGTGGCAAGTAAGCGAAAGGGATAAAAGAAAAAGCCCATCAATTGATGGGCTTTTTTCTGAGTACTAATTACTTCAGTCTGAACTGAATTATTTCTTTGGAGTTTCAAAGGTGATGATGGTGTCATCAACAAACTCAACCATCACATCGTCACCCGCCTTGAATTTCTCAAGACCTAAAACACTGGGAGCTACTTTCACTTTTTGCTTCTCGCCAGATGGGAGTGTAAAAGTCACAACACGGCTGTTGTAATCAATAGTAGAAATCTTCACCGTCGCATAAACGGTATCTTGAGTTTCTTCAAAAGGTTTAGCAGCGCCTTTACCAGCCATCACAACAGAGTGAACTCCAGATGCGCCAGGCTTCTGATCTTTACCTGCTGCAGTCAATCCAACTGCAATCGCTTGAGCATGCTCAACCACAAAAACATCACCCTTCTTTACCTTACCCAAATCATGTACCGATTTAGCAACGTTCATCTGAGCCAAATTACCATTCGCATCTTTTAAAGTCACAACACGGTTTTTCATATCAACCGAGTCAACCGTTGCAGTCAACACCATGACGTCAGCTGCTAAAGGAACCATCTTAGCTGGCATTTGAGCTGATGCAGAAGCAGATAAAGCAAGGCCAATTGAGGCGAATAAAGCGTAGACAGATTTCTTCAAGATAACTCCTAGTAATAAGGTTTGTAGATGCAGGTGTAAACCGCTTTTTGATTGTAACCATGATCATTATCCGTTTTAAGACAAAAAAGTCTTAATTGATGATCTATATTGGTAGTAGTACTAGGGTAAGTGGAGTTTTTGGAGAATATCTAGTGATACTGATAAAGAGTTGGGCTGAAGCAGAGTCGGATGCCTATCGAATTCGCAAAGCAGTCTTCATTGAAGAGCAGGCCGTTCCTGAAGAAATGGAACTTGATCTCTATGATGGGCAAGCGCATCACGCCCTCCTATATCAAGACTCGCAATGTATCGGCACCGCACGTCTAGTTCTCCAAACCGATGGCGCAGGCAAAATTGGGCGTATGGCAATTTTGAGCCCCTATCGAAGACAGGGTTATGGCAGGCAACTGCTTGGCGCTTTAATCAGTTTTGGCAAGGCTCAAGGGATTTGTCGTTTTATTCTGAATGCGCAGATGGTAGCTATTCCTTTTTATGAGCAATTGGGGTTTCAAGCCTATGGCCCCGTCTACGATGAAGCAGGGATTCCACATCGTTCTATGATGTTGGTATTGAACCCTACTGCGCCATAAATGACTACCACTCCCTATACCTTTCGTGTTTGCTATTCCGATACCGATACCGCAGGCTTTATTTACCATGCCCGATATCTTGAAATCTTTGAGCGCAGCAGAGCGGCCTGGCTTCATGGTCTCGGCATTGGCCCTTTAAGGCTAGTAGAAGAATTCGGGATTCTTTTTCCTGTGAGAGAGCTCACTATGAACTTTTATCGTCCAGGTCGATTGGATGACCTACTGGTGATCGATCAAATCATTGAGCATCGCGGTCGCACTCAAATTGCGATTAAGCAAACGGCTAAGAAAATCAACGAAGCGAATCCAGCGGAAGAGCCCACCTTATTAGCTAGCGCATTGATTCATTTGGTTGCAGTCGATACCAAAACACTGAAGCCAAAGGGTCTTCCAGATTGGCTATTTCCTTTGGTCGATTCAGCGGATCCCCAAAAGTAAAAAACCTAGCCTCATGAGCTAGGTTTTTAATCCATCAGAGATAGCTAAAGAAGATTATTTCTTTGCTTCCATTGCTTCTTTATGAGCAGTAATTTCTTTGCGACGCTCTTTGCAGGCACCAGCAATTTCTTGCAATGCTTTACGAGCACGAGCTGCGGATGCCTTAACGCCCTTACCAATGAATTTTTCGTTTTCAGCGATGTAATTCTCGAAAGCGGCTAGCAATGTATCGTGTTGTGACATCTTGTCTCCTCATATTCAAAAAATGATTCCATACCCACTACGCGATCAAGTATATCTCTATAAAAAGTAGAGTTATTGACAGTCTAGATAGGGGAAAACTCTTACAGAGTTGCTTCCCCTAAATCGATATAAGCTATTGAAAAATATGGGCTTTTTTCTTATTTCGGGAATTAAGCGATGGTATTGCGAATGATCCCAATACCGGTCACCTCAGACTCCATGACATCGCCTGGCTTTAAAAACTCGGGAGGATTCCGGCTGTAACCCACTCCTGAAGGGGTGCCGGTCGCAATGATGTCGCCTGGCAGCAGAGTGAGGCCACGCGATAACTCTGCAATGATCGCCGGAATTTTGAAATACATTTGCGCGTAACTGGCATTTTGTTTTTCAACCCCATTGACCCGACAAATCACACGCACGTCTTTCAGATCTACGCCGCCAGCCGTCACCACCCAAGGACCCATGGGTCCATGACCGTCCAAACTCTTCCCCTTAAACCACTGGCCAGATTGTCGCTTCTGCTGAATGTCACGGGCAGTCGTGTCGTTATAGGTAGAGTAGCCAAAAACGTATTCCATGGCATTCTCTTCGGAAATATTCTTGCCCTTCTTACCAATCACGACGGCAAGCTCAGCCTCCCAATCAATCATGGTGGAAATACCACCATCGTAAGGAATCTTGTCAAAGGGGCCATTCATGGTCTGAGTACCCTTAGTGAAGATTACGGGTACCTTTGGATACTCTTTGATATTTTTATCTTCGCGACTTTTTAAACCTTCTTCGAAGTGATCCAGATAGTTCCAGCCAACACAGTAAATATTGCTCTGAGGTTTAGGGATTGGTGAGAGCAAGATAATTTGGTTCACGTTTTGAGTGGCTTGACCCCGACTCTTAAAAAGCAGGGTCGAAAGATAGGGTCAGTTTTTGACGAGCCGCCTCAGCGGGGATATCAATCACCATGCCATCATTAGTAACCAATCCTAGACGAGATGTAGCGCCCATGCGTGGCAGGTAGTTTGCTACTCGGTAACCCGCTTTTCCAGTCAATGGCTCAACAACCACTGGAGAATTAATACTAGCAGCCTCTGCAGTGCCAGAGAGCAGCAAGCTACTTAAGGCAGCACTGCTACCCATCTTGAGAATATCGCGACGATTTGCATCCATATTGTCTCCTTTAAAGTTTTGTATTTTTTATATTGCTCTGATGAAATCTTAATACCAAACGCAAAGTAGCCAGAATTTCGCTATGCTTGGGGTGTGCGAAACCTATTGAAGTTGCTCATTCCCTTTTTCAGTATCGCCCTGCTCTATGCCTGCGGGAGGGTCGACTACACGACCTG
>Ga0364894_10644_pt1 | contig 10854 bp, 10 predicted proteins | sample ExccelJu500001D4_FD_206942 | JGI IMG/M metagenome (GOLD analysis project Ga0364894, IMG submission 206942) | Enriched cells from Trout Bog Lake Hypolimnion, Wisconsin, USA - BchlTB.July16.5000.01.D4 | ecosystem: Environmental > Aquatic > Freshwater > Lake > Hypolimnion/Profundal zone | place: USA...
GCTTAACGGCAAGCCGGTTATAATCTATACGCTGGAACTATTTGACAATCATCCACAGATTGATGGAATTGTTGTAGTATGCGTGGAGCACTGGATTCCGTTCCTTGAGAAGCAGCTCAAGAAGTTCGAGATCAATAAGGTTGTCGCCATCGTCCCCGGTGGAGAAACCGGTCAGGGCAGCATCTACAATGGTCTGGAGAAGGCTTACGATATGTTTGGTGGGGACAACATTGTCCTTATCCACGATGGTGTAAGGCCTCTCATTACCGAACAGACGATTACCGCCAACTTAGAATGCGTGAAGCAATACGGCAACTGTGTGACCTGTATTCCGGCAACGGAGACCGTCATCGTAAAAAAAGAAAACGACGAACTTGAAATTCCTGCACGCAAAGACTCTCTTCTTGCAAGAGCTCCGCAGAGTTACATTCTCCAGGAGATAATCGACGGTCATCACAGAGCACAAAAAGAAGGTCGCAACGATTTTATCGACAGTTGCACAATGCTTACTGCCTATGGTCACAAGATGCACACCATTATAGGCCCGATGGAAAATATAAAGATCACGACTCCGACAGACTTCTTCATCTTCCGCGCAATGATCCAGGTTCACGAAAACCAACAGATTTTTGGATGCTGACACAAAACCAAGACATACAGCAGTTTGCTGAGACATTCCCTCTGGCAAAAGACCTCAAGGATTCCAAGTTCCTGATTACGGGAGCGTCCGGTCTTATTGGGTCCACTTTAGTGAGGTGTTTAGAGTCGTTGCATAAAAACATAGAGATTTTCTGCTTGGTACGAAACATAAATAAAGCAGAATCCAAGTTTCAAGAGCTAAGGAACACCAGATTTGTTGAAACAGACCTCGTTGAATACTTAGACAGTCTTGATGAGTCTTTTGACTACATAATCCACTGCGCCAGTCCTACTAACGGAAAGTATATGATCGAACATCCGGTGGAGACTTACGAGTTGGCTATTCGGTCTACAAATGCTCTGTTGCGTTATGCCAGAAATACTCCAATCAAAGGGATGGTTTACATTTCTTCATTAGAGGTCTATGGACAAATACTTGATGATAAAATCATCACCGAGGATGCGATAGGATACATTGACCCCTCGGATCCAAGAAGTAGCTATCCTTTGGGAAAACGAGCAGCGGAATTCCTCTGCACTTCGTATGCGAAAGAATATAGTATCCCGGCAAAGATTGCCCGCCTTACCCAGACTTTCGGGGCTGGAGTGGCAAACGATGACAACAGGGTATTTGCCCAGTTTGCAAGAAGCGTCATAAAAGGCGAAGATATCGTCCTTTACACCACCGGAGAATCCTCCAAACCTTATTGCTACACTACAGACTGTGCCTCGGCAATCCTTCATATTCTGCTCAGAGGAGCCAATGGCGAAGCTTACAATGTAGCTAACGATGAGACTTATATTTCAATCCGCGACATGGCTCAGTTCCTTTGCGACAAGTTCAATCCTACGATTAATGTCCGAGTAGAGTTCCATCCTGAGATGGGATATGCCCCGGTGACTAAACTTAATCTGTCAGCAGACAAACTGAAGTCTTTGGGATGGAAGCCAAGCTACAACCTTGAACAAATGTTCACAAAACTTATGGAGAGTTTCAAATGAGTTTATACTCTGGAAAGCAGTATTTCTTTTTCGGCAGTCTTTTTGACTATTGTAATGTTATGTTTAGTGATTTGCATCAGCTTCGGTTTTATCATATAAGAAATGAAAGGCAGTTGATAAGAAATAAATTGATGTGGTATTTGTATAAAGTACACAATTCAAGAATAGCAAATACTTTGTTTGAGTTGCCTTGGAAATCAATGTGGTATAAATATTTATTTGACAATAAGTATATTGCAATGGTTGGGGAGGGTAATCGCTTATTGTTTTTTGATTCGAATCCTCTCGTGTATGATTCCAAGTTCCTGAATTGGCTTCGATATGAGGTTCCAAGTGTAAAGTTGGTCTTAATTTTTATCAATAGCTTCGCAAACAGGACAATGGTAGATGCTGGATATTTCAGATCGCATTTTGACATGATATTCACTACTGATATAATAGATGCTAGAGAAAAAGGATTTGAATATTTGGAAGGCATACATAGCAAGATTCATATTGAGACATCGTTTCCTGAATATGATGTTGCGTATTTTGACGCAAATAAAAAAAGAGAGAAGACCTTACTTGAAATATACAGGAGATTGAAGGACTTTGGTCTGCAACTGGATTTTACTATAATTGGGCTTTCAAAACCGGTAATTGGTGTTTCTGAATTTGCAATACCTTATCTTGATGTACTCAAGAGAGAATTCAATTCCAGATGTCTGCTTGACATCAACAATGAAAGACAGAACAATTATACCCAAAGAGTCTTGGAGGCTATCATGTATAACAAATTCTTGATTACCAACAATCCGAATGTCGTCTATCTCAAATATTTCAATCCAGAAACCATGCTTGTTATAAAGAGTGCCAAAGATATCGACAAGAGTTTTATTGATAGAATCAAGAATAAAAATTATAAGGTAAATTACATGTACCAAGGAGATTTTTCTCCAGTTAATTTATTGTCGGTAATTGAATAGAGTTAATTACAAATGCGAAAACTGACACTCGGAGAACAAAGTGTGTTGAATATAAGCGGCAGCCTCGTGGTGGTGGCAATCAACGTTGCTATCAACTTCCTGTTGTCACCGTATATTGTGACACACCTTGGAGTTGAAGCTAACGGATACATATCCCTAGCCAATAACTTTGTCAGCTACATCGCTCTTATTACCATTGCGCTCAACTCTATGTCAGGCAGGTTTATCCTGATAGATTACAGAAGGGGTAATCAGCAGTCCGCTAATGAGTATTACAGTTCGCTCCTTTTGGGCGATTGGATAATAGCCGCAGTGCTCTTTATTCCGGTTGTCCTCTTCGTCATTTTCATAGACAAGTGCATCAATATTCCCACAGAGAGTATTGCGGATACCAGAATGCTGTTCGTTCTGGTCTTTGCGAACTATTTCGTGACGCTCTGTGTCCCTCAGTGGACTACCGCTACATATTGCACAAACAAACTTTACCTTCGTTCGCTCAAGCAAGCCGTTTCGGCTATAGTCAGGGCTCTGGCAGTATATTTTCTTTTCAAACTTTTCACCCCACACGCATACTTTGTTGCTATTGCTGCATCGGCTATGACGGTCGTTGGCCTTGCGATAGACTACGCATTCTGGAAGAAGCTAATGCCTCAGCTCCAATGGAAAGTGGCGTGGTTCCACGTCAGGAAGGTATGGGAGCTTGTCGCTTCGGGCATTTGGAATACCATAACCCAATGTGGAAACCTTCTTCTTGAAGGCCTGGATATCCTGATTGCCAACGTACTCATTAATCCGGTCGCTTCAGGAGTCCTTGCTCTGTCAAAGATGATTCCGAATATGATCAACCAGTTATCCGGAACTGTAGCTACGACCTTCGGCCCTCGCCTTACATATCTTTTTGTTGATGGCAAGACAAAGGAAATGGTGGATGAAGTGAAAGGCAATATAACTGTTGTATCGTTACTTACAAACATCCCAATAGGTATTTTTACTATCTTTGGCACTGCTTTTTTTACCTTCTGGGTTCCGTCGCAGGATGCCCACCAGCTTGCACTCCTTTCGCTCCTTTCGCTTGCAGGAATGCTATTCGCCGGTATTTCGCAGAGTGTGGTAAATATCTTCGGGATTGTCAACCGACTCAAGTTCAATTCCCTAATAGTGATTGTCAGCGGACTTGTCAGCGTATCAATAGTCTATTGTCTTCTTCGTTGGACGGGTATAGGCATATATGCTATTGTAGGGGTAAGTTCCACAATAAACATTCTTCGCATATTCTGCTTCGTAGCACCATATGCAGCATATTGCATAAATGCCAAATGGTACACCTTTATAGGCCCGCTCGTTAAAGGTGCTTTTAATGTCATTATACCAATCGTTGTTAGCCTCGGAGTGTCCAAGTTTATTGATGCCTCCTCCTGGATTACACTGATTATTGCTATAGTAATATCCGCAATAATAGCAGCTATACTAGACTACTTTATAATCCTAAATCATAGTCAGAGAATCCGGATACTTCAAATACTGCATATAAAGAAATAAAATATGACTGACACCAGAAAACCTATGACCCTTCCTGAGCAGAAGCAGGTGATGCTTGATATTCTCAAAGCTTTTGCCACTTACTGCGACGAACACGGTCTGATGTACTATCTCGATGCTGGAACTCTTATCGGCGCAGTTCGCCACAAGGGTTATATTCCTTGGGACGATGACATTGATGTCAATATGCCTCAGAAAGACTATGATATCTTCTGCGAGCAGATGCGGAAAGTCAATGGAATGCTCAATGACCATTTGCAGGTAGAATTTCCGGAAAACACAATATATCCCTTTCTCAAGATTACGGATGCTCGTACAATTCTTATTGAGTTTCTTAATCGTAACCCTATGGAAGTAGGTGTTTACATTGACGTGTTCCCCAAGTACGGAATCAAGGACAAAAGCTGGAAATCACGCCTTGTTTGCTGGACAAGCGAGCTTATGAACATAATCCAGTGGTTCAGCCGCTATTCGATGCTTGCCTGGAAACAGCCTTTCTATGGTAAAGGTAAGCATCTGCTTGCATTCATCTTTAGTCCATTTATGACCAACAAGAAGTGGCCTTCGCGACTTCAGAAATGGTTTATACACCGTTATGCCAAGCACCATCCTCTGGAGGAATGCCAATATGTCACCACTCTCACAAATGGAGAGTTCCACAAGTTGGCTCCGAAGGAGTGTTTCGAAGGGTATCAGATGCTGGAATTTGAAAGTTGCCAGTTCAAGGGGCCTAAGGACTACGACACCTATCTGCATTGCCTGTATAAAGGCGACTATATGCAGTTTCCGCCGGAGGATCAGAGAGTGCATCATACAACAGAGGTTTATTGGAAATAATGCCTATGCTTGAGAAGATATCGAAATACAGAACAGAATTAATGGGCATATCCATTCTTTGGATAATGCTCTTCCATCCGGGCATACAATGTCCCGACAGTACCATAATAAAAGCTATCTGGACAATCTTTGTCAGTTTCGGTGGTGGATTCGGGGTTGATATATTTCTTATGTTGTCCGGCTTCGGGCTGATGTATTCCGATATAAAGAAACCCAATAAGGGTAATTGGGAGGGGTGGAACATCAATAGATTCAAGAGGTTACTGCCGTCGTACCTGATAATTGCAACAGCTTACTATATTATCAGATGTGACTCTGTCGGGGAATTTTTCTGGAATTTGTCTTTCCTTAATTTCGTAGTTGATGGAACAAGAGATTTTTGGTACATCTTTGCAATGTTCTTCTGCTACCTTAGTTTCCCGCTTATTTCCGAATGCTTCCAGAAAATCAAACCTTGGGTATTCACTTTTGTCGGAACAGTTTTCATAATAGCGTTGGGATTCGCGTTGACTTACATTGCTCCAGACCTTTACAACAAGATAGAGATTTTTCTTCAACGTATACCTTGTTTCCTGATAGGAACATATATGGGATATTTGTATGCAAATAATATGGGACGTAGCAGCGAATTTGCAGTTCTTATGATAGCATCTACCATTATAGGTGGAACTATCTATATCCTCCCGATATCTTTTACAGGCAGTATGCGTCTTTGGTTTACGCTTCTTTCTTTGCCTTTTCTTGCTGTAATGACCTATCTATGCGTTGCAATAGATTCAATAAAGTGCGGAGCACCATTCCGATATCTTGGGAAACGCAGCTTACAGGTGTATTTGGTCCACGTGTCATTTGGCAGTATGTTTATGAAGATGTTTGACAACTTTGGCATAGGCCTTTTAGTATATTTTAGTTCACTCTTAATCGCTGAAATCGTTTATCGTTTATGCAAGATAATCAAGTAAAGTTAAGTGTCATCATACCGGTGTATAATGTCAAGGACTATCTGCCAAGATGTCTTGATTCCATAGTGAATCAGACTCTTAAGGGAATAGAGATCGTTGTAGTAGACGATGGAAGTACAGATGGTTGTGCGGACATAGTTGATGAATACGCATCTCGCTACATCAATATAGTTGCCATCCACAAAGAAAACGGCGGACTGATGTCTGCCTGGACTAATGGTGTAAGGGCGTCAAAAGGAAATTATATAGGATTCGTGGATAGCGACGATTATGTGTTGCCAGAGATGTATGAGAAACTTCTTTCGCTTGCGAGAAAAAATGATGCTGATATGGTAATCAGTAATTATTTAGTGAATGGGACAGAACTTAGAAAAGATCCTTTGGAAGATGGACTCTACACCGGAGAGCGACTGGATAAAATGATCAAGGAACACGTCTTCCCAAATCCTTGTCAATATTCCATATCGATGTCCAGGTGGTCTAAACTGTTCAGAAAAAATATCATTTCCGATAATTTGCAATATACAGAGAGTCTAAGTCGCACTTTTGAAGATCGGTATATTGTCCCTGCTACAATACTTTCTACGAAGTCCATTTATTACACTACTGCTGGATACTATTGTTGGATACTACGTGAAGGGTCGAATCACGGAATGTATAAAGAGAAATTGCTCGATGATATAAAACGGGTATATGATGTACAACAACAAGTTGTGTCTGACAAATATCCATCATTAGAAGAAAAATGGGAGGAACTGTATTTAGATTTTATACGATTATATGTAGACAGAAATCTCATTAGGGTTAAGAACCTTAACGCTAAAATTAAGTCGGCGAAAGTTTTACTTAACGATCCGCTTGCTAAAGAGCGTATTGATAAATATGGTGATTTGATGACCGATAAACTTCTTAGGACGGTAAAGTTGTCTCATCGTCTTCATTGTCCTTTAATTTTAGCTCTGGCAAGTTGCCTTGTATCCGCAAAAGACTGAATGTAATGAAAAGTAATTTCAATCTAACATTTTATAATCTGCTTTTTGCTCTAGGCACGATTGCGGCAACATATTACAATGGTGTAAGCTTCACTCCAGCCAAATATGCGGCGATGGGAATTTTCGGACTTCTTTTCGTATTCGCGTTAGCAAAGGCTAGTAGGATAGGAATCAATCCATTATTTAAAAAGTGGGCGATGTGGGTATTGATAGCGACGGGAATCAATTTGTTGTATGAATATACACGAGTCAAAGCATTTCCGATAGAAGAGACTATGCCGTTGTTGATAGCTTTTTCAGCAACATACCTTTTCACGCTTGACTATGATCAATTGCGACGATGGTTCATCCCGATGAGCGCCATATTTGCTGTCATAGCAGTAATGTCAGTTATTTACGGTATAGGATCATTTACGATAAATGAGAATTCGGGTGGTTTGGAACTTGCAAAAAACCAAATCGGTCCCGCTTTCTCAACAATTGCAATTGTATGCTATATATTTGCGATGCAAAAAGATTCCAAATTATGGGAACGTGCTTGGTTTTTTGTTGCAACAGTATTTAACTTATATCCCCCATTATATATGGGATGCCGAACTGCGCTGATGTGTTTCTTTGTCGTCGCAATATTTGTAACATTCAGAGAATATAAAGTAAAAGGCGTTTTTGTCTTGTCTGTTGTTGTGTGCAGCGCCTTGATTGTTCTCGGCAAGGCCGAGCTTCTGGATTCGCTTTATACATCATTTGTGGGAGGAAGAGACGTGAATGATTTTTCTGACATGACCGCAGGTCGAGATATTCACATGAAACTTTCGTGGGACTATTTTTGTGAACATCCTGTTCTCGGTTTTTATGGATCTGGTGATAACTATTCCCAGATGCCACCCAATGCCCACGTGTTCCTATTATATTATATAACGAAGAGGGGACTTTTCGGAGCTTTACCGTACCTTGTCCTATATTTCTCTATATTCAAGCAGTTCTATCGTTCATTCAAGATAGGCGATGTATTAGCATTTGGCGTATTATTCGTAGCTATATTTGAGAGTTTTGCGGAATATGCTTCACCTTTTGGACCGGGTTCGACTTATACACTAACGTATTTGATTTTGGGAATATTTTTGAGAAAGAAATTGATAGGACATAAATTACCTAAATGAAAATCATGATAACATTTTGTGAATACAAAGGTGTTGATATCGATTCCATATTGATAGATAAGTATCACAACTATATAACACTAAACGAAAATTCTGGTCTTAATGGTCATGGATGGAGACATATAGCATCTTATATAGGTGACGAATTGCAGAATCTATATCGTCTTTGCGTTTATGAGGATTATCTTACTGTGGAAGATCATTTTTATGTAGCTCTCTCTATAGAAGAAATGAACGCATTTCTCAATTATTGTTTCACTGAATATGGAATCAAGAAAATTATTTGGAAAAAATTGTTGACCAGACTACCTGTCAAGAGTGCCAAGTATCCGGCAATAGAGGTGTTAACAGAAGTTGATAACATTGCAACGCTTCCTGCTACATACACAGAATACTTGAATAGACTCGGTAAACAAACAAAGAAGCATGCAAAATATTATATTGGTCGTATAGTTCGGGACTTCCCAACGACGTCTTTTCTTTTCAAAGAGGGTATAGACGTAACCGATGATGAATTTGGCACTATATGCGCCCATTCGGAACAACGTATTATTAATAAAGGAGTTCCATATTCACGTGCTAGGGACAATAAGTATAGGCTGGCAATCAAATACAAAACAGGATTTGGGTTCTTTGTGAAAATTGACGGCAAAATTCAGGCAGGATGCATAGGTCATATAGTTGGCGAGCATCTGTATTTGAATAAGATTTCTAACAATGTCGAATTCAACCATTATAATCTTGGCAATGTCGCTCTTCTGAAACTTATTGAAACAGTTATAGATAAAGGAGTCATTTACTTTCATTTCCTTTGGGCTAGAAATGTAGATTATAAATCAAGGTTTGGAGGTGTTGAGACACCAGTTTTTGATTATACATTTTATCGTAAGAAATGTGCGGCATACTATGACCAGAAGGTAAAAGATTTATTGTCCTGTGTGATTCAAAAAATGAAAGGTAACTTGAGTAAAAATCCGTCATTGCAGAAAATATATAGGAAGATGCGTTATCGCAAATGAAAATAGTATATCTTTCCAATTTCATAAATCACCATCAGGTAGGAATAGCGGATTCCCTATATAAGAAAACAGGTGGAGAGTATCGATTCGTATGCTCAGAACCAGTCCCTGAAACGATGATTCGCAATGGTTATCCTTTATTCGACAGGCCGTATATAATTCAAGCCTATACAAATGATGGATTCAAGGTGGCTATGGAATTGGCTTGCACCTCATATGTCGCAATTTTTGATGGTTCAGAAGATATACAACCATTTCGCGATGCAAGACTCCGCAGAAATCTTTTGTCTTTCGAATGTGGAGAGCGTTGGCTGAAGAAAGGATTATTGAATCTCTTGTCCCCACGTTTGATAAAATCGCAATGGCGTTATCATATACATTATTACAGTGCGCCTTATTATGCACTTAATATGAGTGCATACGGAGCTGCCGATTACAAATTCATGCATTCCTTTATTGGTATGTGCTATAAGTGGGGGTATTTCACCAAAGTGAAAGATTTGAATGTCGCCAAGAAGGAGTTTTCTGCTAATAGGTTGATGTGGGTAAACAGGTTCATTGATTGGAAGCATCCGGAACTGCCCGTGCTGATGGCTAGAAAATTGAAAGACCAAGGCCGGAAGTTTACACTTGACATGTATGGCTCCGGGATTATGACAGAAAAGATTCGATCAACGATTACTAAGCTGGGACTGACAAATGTTGTGTTTCTTCGCGGGAACCTACCTAACGATCAGCTTGTTAAAGTTATGCGTAATCACGATATCCTGCTCGCAACCAGTGACCGTAACGAAGGATGGGGAGCATCAGTAAATGAAGGTATGTCGTCAGGGTGTGTACTGATAGGGTCACATCTCACCGGGTCCGTTCCATTCTTGATTGAAGATGGAAAGAATGGATTGGTCTTCAAATCTGGCAGTGTGGATTCTCTATGCGAGAAAGTATTATATGTATTGGATAATCCAGAAAGGTGTAAAGATATAGCAAAACAGGCGTATATAACAATGCGTGATATATGGTCTCCAGCCAATGCAGCAAATTGTTTGTTACAATTGATAGAAGACATTAAAGCTGGTAGGGAGTGCTCTTTGAATGAAGGGCCGTGCAGCGTATCACCTATTCTTAAGTAAAATAACATATGAGTCTACTAAAGCAAACAGTGAAGGCTTTTATATATACATGGAATTACCTGTTTCATCATTCCTGCAAAAGCAAAATCATATACTATCACGATGTTGGCTGCAAATACACGGATATGGGCACAGAGCGTGAAATTGTTGAAGCGCATATTAGTATAGTAAGGGAATCCGGTTTTGAATTTGTTCCGGAAATTGCAGAACCTAAGAATCAGATAATGGTCTGCTTTGACGATGGCTGGAAGGGATTGTACGATAATAAGGATCTGTTTATCTCTACGCATATTTACCCGACCGTATTTTTGGCAGTTGATTTGATAGATAAAGAAGGCTATATGAATTCTGATCAGATACAGGAGCTGATAGCTTTGGGATTCCATTTTGAATGTCACACCTGGACTCATACTGGCCTACATACTTATCACGGAGATGACCTTAAACATGAAATGGTTGCTTCCAGAATAGAATTGCAGAATATGTTTGGTCTGCCGTTTGATTCTATTTGCTTTCCTCAAGGCAATTATTCAGCAGAAGTAATCAAAGCTTCCAAAGATGCCGGCTACTTGAAACTTTATTCGTCTAATTCTGGCGGTTATTATGATT
>Ga0364894_10690_pt1 | contig 10842 bp, 8 predicted proteins | sample ExccelJu500001D4_FD_206942 | JGI IMG/M metagenome (GOLD analysis project Ga0364894, IMG submission 206942) | Enriched cells from Trout Bog Lake Hypolimnion, Wisconsin, USA - BchlTB.July16.5000.01.D4 | ecosystem: Environmental > Aquatic > Freshwater > Lake > Hypolimnion/Profundal zone | place: USA...
AGAAGGTGCCGGTATTAAAGAGAAAAGCCGGTGGGCTTATTTAAATGCGCTGTATTGGGCTTTACAAAACCCGGAAGGATTTAGGTTTATACAGCAGTTTTCCAATTCGCCATTTTTATCACTTATAGCACCGGAGGAAGTTAAAAAACAAACTGCAATGGCAATGGCTCTTATTGGGGAAGGAATCAAGGCCGGACTGATAAAGCAGTTTTCACCTGAATTTGTTTATACAATGATTAGCAGCCATATATATGGCATGAATGAATATTTAATACAAGCTAAATTACCAGAGTTAGAACAGACAAAACTTATTTACGAATCGTTTGAAATGTTGTGGAAAATGATTTCATAATTTTTTTGCACAATCTTGGAGTGAGTAGTCAATCAATAAAATAAAAATAATATGAAAAAAGTAGCATTGGTTACCGGGGCATCATCCGGCATAGGGGCAGAAACAGCGAAACTGCTGGTTAAAAATGGTTTTACAGTGTATGGCGCGGCGCGCAGGCTGGACAGAATGCAGGTGTTGAAAGTGGAAGGCGTTAATCTTATAGCAATGGATGTAACCGATGATGCATCCATGGTTGCCGGGGTTAACAATATAATAGATGCCGAAGGAAGGATAGATGTTTTGGTTAACAATGCGGGTTATGGCTCTTATGGTTCTGTGGAGGATGTGCCGATAAGCGAAGCCAAAAACCAGTTTGAGGTAAACATATTTGGCCTGGCAAGGTTAACGCAATTAGTATTGCCTTACATGCGCCGGCAGGGCAGCGGCAGAATAATAAACATATCATCCATCGGGGGCAAGATAGGCGAGCCGCACGGGGCATGGTACCATGCCACCAAGTATGCCGTGGAAGGCTTGAGCGACAGCCTGCGTATGGAACTGAAAGAGTTTGGCATTGACGTGGTGATTATTGAACCAGGTGCCATTAAAACTGAATGGACGGGCATTGCCGCAGACAATCTACTGAAGATGTCGGGGCATACGGCCTATGCACAGCTTGCAAATAAACATGCAAAAATGTTTGCTGGTGCTGACAAATTTGCCTCCGAACCCATAGTGGTTGCCAAAACCATTGCTAAAGCAGCAACCGTTAAAAAACCAAGAACGAGGTATGCCACCGGCGGTGGGGCAAAAATTATCTTATTCCTTCGCCGGGTATTGACCGACAGGATGTTCGACAAGGTGATGCTGGGGATGATGAAATAAGAACAGCCTGTAACACAAAAGTTACTTACACGGTTTATGTTACAGTCATTCACTATTTCCTGTTTATTGTCATCCTTTTATAGATATATTCCCCGTTGGCGGTTATGCCGGTAATTACAACGGAGTAGGTGGTGCGTGTATCTGCTGTATAAAAACTAACAGCGGCGTTTCCGTTGTTATCGGTTACCACATTCCCGTTCCAATAAATGGTATTCCGCCTGTCGGGTGCATCAGCCTCCTTTATTTCCTTAATGGAGTAGTCTGGCATAGAGAAGCTTGGTGCTATGTGGTACGTTTTTGGGGACACGATTTTCATCCCCGAAGGACCGTTGGCGGTATTTTCAGCCCTGTTTTTTGTATTTACTATAATAACGCCATTGCCTCCCCGCATACCATAAATGGCTGCATCGGCACCTGTCAAAACTTCAATAAAGTCAATATCGCCGGGTGGTAAAAGGTTAAGGTACCTAAGCACGGGGCTCTTATCGCCTATACCTTCCGTATTAGAACCCGTAACCTGTACCCCGTCTAAAATTAATATAGGTTCGGCGGTTTTGTTTCCCCCGCGGCCGTCACCGCCTAATATCGTCAAATAACCCATGCTCATGGTAACCCCGGGTACCATCAGCACGGCATTGCCAACACCGCCAAATCCATCCCGGCTAATCATATCTGATGTTATGATATGTGAAAAAGGGTTCACCCTTTTTGAATTAATATAGGTATCTGGTTTTTTGGCTCTTGTTTGCACTTTAACGGGAGCTAACCATTCTTTGTCAACACCGGCAAATACACTGTCAGTATGGTATTTTATTACCTGTGTCTTAGGCAAAATACCGGTTAAGTTAAATTTACTCTTCAAGGACGGGGGAGTGGTAAAGCGCGGGAAGCTGAATGTATCCACAACCACCTTGAAATCTGTTTCCAGGTTTCCCCGCCTGTCTTTAACCTGCAGCATTAACGGCGTACCGCCCCTGTCTTCGGGCAGTCGGAGGCTGAAGTTGCCTTCATTGCTGGTAGTATCCACATCAATAAAGGCATTATTACCCTGTTTTACAATTTCGGTAATAACCCTGCCCTGCATGGGTTTGTCTTTTGAGTCATAAATCCTGCCTTTTAGGTTAACCAGTAATTCGTTATTGTCCCCTGGCGCCGTTGTCAGTTGTATATCATTCGCTGCCATGCCTTTGTATGATGCTGGTTGTGCAAGCATCAATAGGTCTTTGTCTTCTGCCGCCAATTTGTTCTTATACCTTTTTAGCCAGTCGTCCAATGTTAAGGTTGCGGGCAGCAGGGTATCTTGTTCCAGTATGTCCGACATTTTCATCACCCTGTCATCCTCAACGGCAATATTTAACGCCGCCACAAGTGGCTGGCCTGCTGCATCTTTTACATTTACATAAAGCCCAACCCTGTCTTTAGCATGGTAATTTGGCTTGTCTGTGCTAACATCCAGCCTGTAGTTATCCTTGTCAATAAATATTTTTCTTTCACTCACTAGTTGTTTGTCTTCGTTAAAAAGCAGCAAGGTCGCTATGCCGCCAGGAAAATTATCCACGGGTATATAAACTTGGCACATGCCACGGCCAATGCCCGCAAAGCAAAACCTATCCCGGCTTATACCTAAAATATAGGTGGTATATTTTCTGGAGTAAACGGAGTCTTCAAGGGTGATATAAGCCTTAAGCGATTCCTTATCCTGCTTTATTACCGATATCTGCACGGCGAAAGGGTCCCACGCTTTAATTGGGTATCTTATATCGGGGCCACCCGTATGGATAACCGCCACGTATTTTTGAAACCATTTGGGGTAAAAGGTTATCCTGGCCAGCCCAAATCTATTGGTGGTGAAATTGGTAACGGTGGAATCATGGTTGTCTATGATATAACCTGAAGTTACCACCGGGTTGCCTTCTGCATCAGTAACCTTTAAAGCACCGGTTGAATTGATGCCGGTTATTACAGAACCGCCCTCGGGGTAAAAAGCAACATTTACATTACCACTAATCTTGGACGCCTGTGTCAAAACATCCGCGCCGGGCTTTTTGTCATTTATTACGTATAAAGGTTGTATTACTATGCTTGCGGTATCTTGTTTAATCATTTCGCTGGTATAGCAACGCAGCCAGTAATAACCGGAACTTAACGAGTCGTTTAAATCAATGGCACCGTCAGTTTGGTGTGCCACGGTGTTAAGCACCAGTTGTTTTAAAACTTTGTCGTTGCTGTTTACAAGATCCACAAACAGGTTTTTGCTGGTAGTGTCTAACCTATACGACAGGGCTTTTACTAAAAAAGCCTTAAACCATACTTTTTCACCGGCAGCAAACACCTTCCTGTTGGTTTGCAGGAAAATTTTCTGGTTGTTTTCTTTGTTTAATGATTTTAATATAGTTGCGGCAATTGAATCAAGTTGGTTAACCGTATTTTGTGCATGCAGCTGTGAACAAAATAGTAGCAACCAAATAAAACAAGCATGTTTTATCTGTCTCATATAGCGGAGCGTTTGGTATGGTGTGGAAAATTTATAAGTCAGCCACGCTTAAAATTAGTCTATTTTATAATGTATCGTAAATTTTTGTAGAAATTAGGGATAAGGTACCAAAAATGTATTACATCTTGACTGTTTTAAAATGAACCGCTCCGAAAAAAAGCCGAAATATCTGTAAGGGTTAGTACACCACAGCGTCTTTCAAGTGGCAGTCTGAATTAAAAATTTACATAATTCAAACTCTTATACCGGTTTATCCGTTTGTTTACATAACACCTGTTTATATGAAACCTTTATTATTTGTAGTTTTTGCTTTTACCATGTTGGGTTCTTGCGCGCAGCCGCAAAATGTTAAAATACCGGCAGGCTCATCCAAGCCATTGGCGCATGAGGCGGTGGCTTATTTTGCAGAGGGTTGCTTTTGGCACAGCGAGATTGTATTTCAAAGCCTGGTTGGAGTGCGGGATGCCGTTTCGGGCTATGCCGGGGGGAATGTTAAAAACCCTGACTATGAAACTGTTTGCACAGGCGTAACAGGCCATGCGGAAACTGTGCAGGTATATTATGACCCCACCGTTATTAGCTACAAAACGCTGGTGGATGCTTTTTTCGCTAGTATGGATCCCACCCAGCTTAACAGGCAAGGCAATGATGCGGGCACGCAATACCGTTCCATTGCCTTTTACCGGAACGACCAGGAAAAGCAGATTGTGGAGGCCGCTATTAAAAAACTTACAGACGAGAAGAAGTATAGGGGTAAAATAGTTACCCAGGTGGTGCCGTTTACCACGTTTTACCCAGCGGAGGCATACCACCAAGAGTATATTTTGCATAACCCGAATAATGGTTATGTGGCGAACGTTTCTATACCAGATTTTATTGAATTTAAAAACACCTTCAAAGGTAATTTTAAACCTTAGTGCAGGTAGAATGGGATAGTGTTGAAGAGTCGTGTGTTGGTTGTGGTGATTTGTTGAAATGCGGCAGTTAATCAAGAAAGGCCTAAAAAGGTGGGACGTTCTAACGTTCCAGTATAGTGTTGAAAAGCTTTTTTCATCCTAAAAAAGCATTTCCGGATGGCTGCCGTAATTTCATCCCTGCTTTGTTTTTAGGTTTTCATAACCCTACTTCCTCTTCCACTGAAACTTCAGCTCAATATGTTTATAACTCCATTTTGAAACAAGGTAAATAATATAATAGTTAAGGATAAACATATACAGATACGACGTGGTAGGCATTTTTAAAAGCCGGTAGAATACTATGTTGAACAGGCTTAACATGAGTGCATGTGTCATATAAATAGAGTATGAGTAAGTGCCTACCCGTTTAAGAAAACCCGATTTTTTGAACAAGGCCGATACGATGCCTTTTTCGAAAGCAAACACATATATGCTACAAAAAAACAGCAACTCGTATATATACCCATAGGGTTTTAACTGGAAGCCGAAAGTTACCAATACAATCATGGCGGCTATCATAACCACTTCCAAGGTACTGAATAACCCTGCTGGTTTGGCAATAACTTTTTCTCTTGTGGCGCTAAAAACATTAAAGCAAACAGCACCGGTAAAAAAGCCGACAAAAGCCCGTAAAAAACCATAGTCAAAACTGTATGTAAGCCTAAAATCACCAGACAATGCATGTAATATTAGCAGGGCCGAAATAGCTACCAAAGCAAAAAGGTATACCCTGTTTTTGTAAGAATTGAAACGGTGGATAAACCATACCACTAAGCCGAAAAGGATATACGACAGCATTTCTGCACTGATTGACCAACTGGGTATGTTCCAACTTACATCGGTTACACCGGGCAGCTTTACGGAGTTGAGCAGGAAAAGGTTAGAGAAAAAAGTGGTGATATTATTGTTGGCGTTGTTCAGCTGGTTAACCTGTATGTGGCCCACAAACTGCTTTTTAACCAACTCGATAAAAACAAATATCAGCAGCATGATGAAATGCAGCGGGTATAAACGGAAAAGCCGCTTTTTATAAAACAACTTCATATCAGCCGGGGCCGACATACCTTGGGCCGTGTAAGTAATAACAAAACCACTGAGTACAAAAAAGAAATCCACGAACATGTCGCTATTATATATAAAATTATTGTTCAGCACAGCAGTATTGGAGAATGCACTTAAATGAAAAAACACCACCATGCTGGCAAAAATGCCCCTGAATATGTCTAATACTTCAAACCTGTGTTTCATATTGGATTTTTGTAGTACCGTATTGTTGATGAACTTGTTATACTATGTATAAAAATAGGGAAAGCTGTTGGTGAAAAGCAGCCTTAAAAATATTTAATGGTTAATTGCAGGTATTTTAAGCTGTTTTAAAAGTTTGATATGAAGTTATTGTAGTTACCCTTTTACTACAATAATGTTTTTTTAAGGCAATCGCCGCTTGTAAAACAAACCTATGCACTACTTTAGTACCCACTTATACTGCAATATGCGCATAGCCCATTTGTTACTCACACACGAATATAATAGCCAGCTTGAAAGGCTGGTACACAGGCTTTCCCACCCCGATGCCGACATTTATATCCATGTTGATCTTAAAACCTCTATTGACCTGTTTGCGCCGTTAAAAGGTATACCCCAGGTGTATTTTATAAACAAACGGGTAAAAGTGTATTGGGGTGCTTTTAGTATAATACAGGGCACGCTAAACGGTTTTGAAGAAATACTGTCAACCGGTAAAGAGTATGGGTATATAAACTTATTAAGCGGCCAGGATTACCCTTTGCAACCAACTGCAACCATACATGCTTTTTTCAGCCAGCACCCCGGCGAGGCATTTATGGAGTATTACCCTGTAAACGAGGTTTGGAAAGAGGCAATACCGCGGATTACCCGATACCACTTAACTAATTATAATTTCCCGGGCAGGTATGCGGTTCAAAAATGGATGAATAAATTATTGCCACAACGCAAACTGCCCTATAATTTAGTGGCCGTTGGCCGAAGCCAATGGTTTAGTATAGCGCCCACCTTGGCAAAATACATTCTTGAATACATTAAAACACATCCGCGCATCGTGTCTTTCTTTAAGTTATCCTGGGCGCCAGACGAATTGTTTTTTCAAACAATATTGTACAATTCACCACACCGGGACGAAATGGTGAATGATAACCTCCGCTATATTGATTGGGGTGAAGGCAAGGCCAGTCCTAAAACGTTTACTGTTGCAGACCTGCCTTTACTGAAAGCCTCAGGTAAGTTTTATGCCCGGAAATTTAATATTAAAATAGATGGTGCTGTATTAGATGGTCTTGACGCATAAAAACAGTGATCACACATAAACAAAAAATAGAAATGGGTGAAAGTTGGAAAACTTATGCTGATGTATTTTGACAGTAGATGCCACCGCTGAAAATGATTTTTATTATTAATAATTTTTCCTTGTAACGGTTGTCAATACTTGCTCTTAGCCTTTTTAGCACCTTGCTTAGTTGTGAATTTAGCCACAAATGAGGAACTGTTTGCGGCGACGTAGATAACGCCAAGGTTGACTATCAACTTATAATGAAGCCTAATTAATTGGTTAATCTCATTCAATTTCTATTCCATCGATTGCTTTTTATATTCACTGGGCGTGAGGCCTGTGCTTTTTTTAAACAGTGTATTAAAGGATGATTTTGAGTTAAAACCAACCTCGTACATTACTTCCAACACGGTAATTTTTTTATCCTTGGGGTTGTTGAGTAGTTTCTTGGCTTCCTCAATGCGGTAGTGGTTGATGAATTCAAAAAAATTCTGTTGTTGCAATTCATTAATTACCTGCGATAATATTTTTGGCTTAACCTGCAATTGTGCTGCCAGGGCATCCAGCGTGAGCTCCGGCTCAAAATATGGTTTTTGCGTTTGCATGTGTTGCAGTAATCTTTCCAAAAGAGACTTTTTATCGCCATCTGCCATTGTGGATGATGTATACTTTGCGGGCTGTGCAGCTTCTTTTACTTCACTTTCCTCCATTACTGAAAATATGGCCGGGTTGCCCAATGCTTTAAAAAGCATAAGCACGATAAACCCCAATAGTAGGAAGACGGTGCAGCTGAGCATGATAAAATAGGCCTTGGTAAAAGATTGATACGACAAGTAGCTGCCAACCAGCGTTACCAATAACAATAATAGGAAAAACCAGATGGTAGTTTTAAGCCAAGTAAGGGTAACTCTTTTCGGGTCGGCATATTTGTTGGCCGCCGCCTGTCCATACTGTTTTATCAACTGCAAAGCCAACAACAGGTACGTTACAAAATGCACATAAATGCCCAGCGAAACTATGTACATACTGCCTGGCAGTTTTCGCTGTAAAATGCGGTTGAGTATCTCCGTTTGTTTTTGATAGCCTGCCGCCAAATAGAGTATCTCGGTAAAAAGGAACAATATGGCAAAAGGCAGAAAGTGTATTGTTTTGCGCGTGGTAATGTGGAAATCTTTATAAATAACGCTTTGGGCATAAAAAAATATCAGCGGCCCGCAAAGCAACAACAAGTTGCTGCCCCACAACCCAAGGGATGGGTAGCTGAAATATACCTGTTTAAGCAGCAGGAAACTGTCTGCAAGGTTAAGCCCCAGCGCCAGAAAAAATGAACCCAGCAATACATTGCTCATGCGCCTGCCCTTGCCCGATGTGTACAGGAAAATGGCAATAAACATTACCAGGAATAAAACCAGCAAAAAAAGCATATCGCTTATACTAAACTGCATACATGAGGGTGTATACAAAAATAACGAAGATGGGATGGAAGGTGCGAAGAATAATTTTGTGCGGCCAAGATGTCAAATACCGTAAGGCTTTTATGTATAATTTAGCCAATATTATTTTATTATGTTTAGCTTTTTTAAACGGGACAAAAGGTACCCCGCATTTGAAGCCCTCAAGAAATTTGACAACAAAGATTCTTATTTCATAAGGGTAGCAGAATGGGATTGGCTTAACAAGGAAGCCATTGTTGTGACCGATCCTTATGGCCCAAGGCTAATTACTATGGATCCCTGGCCTCAATTGGTTTTCATAGCAGCCAATGGGCAAATGACTGTATCTGAATATGTCTATTACATGGCTAACAAATATACCAGTGAAATACCAGAAAATGTTGACAGGACTATCATAGACGAAATAACGAAACTGATGGGTTATAGGATAATTGTGTTTGTGGATGAAAAACAGAGGCCAGAAAAGAGGTTTGAAATGCCGCGTAGCTATCAACCTTAACTCAAGTCAACTAAATTCGAATATCATTTTTTTAAATAGTTAAATGAGCTTTATGTTATCGGTAAATAAAGCTACTTATTTTAACAAAGGGGCGATATTCAATATTCTAACCGCAACTTAACCATCCCAAACCATGATATTATTAAGCCTCGATTCCATACTACTCCTCTTCATTTCCGCAGGCACGGGTATTTTCATGCTTGGTTTATTGCAAAAAATATTCAAGCAACCAGTTTATGCAAACACATTGGGGGTAATATTGGCAGGACTTGTTTTTCAAACGGTATATTATAATCTAATATCGTTCTGGTTCCCGGTTAATTATGTTTGTCTTTTGCCGCTGTTTATTTTAAGCGTGTGTATATTTTGGCAAAATAAAACGCGGAGTGCAGATTTTACCACTTCGCTAAAAAAGCAGGCCCTGTTTATTTTGCAGCCTCGCCATTTACTTATTACCATACCCATATTATTGCTATTGGCTTATTATTGGTTGCTGCCGCCCATTAATGCCGACAGCCCCGGCTACCATTATGCCACTATTTTATGGTTTGAAAAATATAGGGTGGTGCGCGGCCTCGCGAATGTTGATGGAAGGCTTGCCTACAACTCTGCGGCTTTTATATTACAGGCACCGTATTGCTTTACCAGCTTGGTCGGGCAGTCGCTCTACCCATTAAACGGTGTGCTGGTGTCCCTGTTCTTCTTATGGATGGTAACCAGGGTTTTGCGCAGTAGTAACACAATGGCGGCCCTTGCATATTTCGGGTTGTTGTACCTGCTAAACCGGGTAATGCTTTGTAACATGAGCAGCCCCACGGCGGACACACTGGTGCTTGTTTGCGTGGCGTACGCGTGCATACAAATGTTTGACGCGTTGCTTGCCCGAACGCCCACCGTACCCCCCATGCTGCTGCCTGTTTTTATTTTACTGTATGCCGTTATTGCAAAGCTATCCGCGTACCCAGCGTTGCTGCTGCTTCCGTTGGTATTTTGGCAAATGGCATCCAGCCAAAAAACAGGGCCATTGCTGGTGAAATTGTTTTTGCTCTGTTTGCCACTGTACATCCCCTGGTTATGCCGTAACGTATTGTTAAGCGGTTACCTATTTTACCCCGTGCCATACATTGATATTTTTACAGTTGATTGGAAGGCCCCCAAAAGCGTTTTGTTGCTCGACTACACCTACATAAAACGCCTGCCCATCAATTTTGACGATGGTTTGGTGGCCCTTGCACCGCCGCCCTTTCCGCATTGGGTAATACCATGGATGCATGAGCAGGTTATAAGGGGCATGCGCACCGACCTCGCCGTTTTAGTAGCCGCTGTATGTTCCCCTGCTTACTGGCTTATGGCGCGGTTAAAAAACAAAGCAGTTTCCCGTAGGGCGTTTGCTTTTTGGGGCATACTGTATTGCTGTGTTTGGCTGTGGCTGGCTAACGTGCCGGAGTATCGGTTTGGCATCGTGTTTCTTTCACTAGCCATTGTACTGCCGCTGCTGTATGTTACTCAAACCGGTAATATAAAAAAATATTACGTGTTGCCCCTTATAATGGCGCTGTTATTTATCATAGAATCTGGCTGGTACATCTACAATGCGCCCGGCAGAAAGAATATTTATGCATTCTCCCTGCCACATTTTATATTACTGCCACTTAAAGACAAGCATTATTATTTCCGCAACGATACAGCCACCTTTAGCTATACCATGCTAAACAACGGCGTAAAGCTGTACCACCAAGACCGTGCCCACGAGTGCATCAACGCCGCGTTGCCCTGCATGGTTTGGAAATACGGCACCATTCAATTACGCGGGCCAAACATTGCCGATGGTTTTAAAAATGTGCAGGATGATGTGGGGAGGAATTACCCGTTTGTGAAGTAGGGGATTTGATTATTGCCAGACTTTTAAACTTCC
>Ga0364894_10540_pt1 | contig 10825 bp, 8 predicted proteins | sample ExccelJu500001D4_FD_206942 | JGI IMG/M metagenome (GOLD analysis project Ga0364894, IMG submission 206942) | Enriched cells from Trout Bog Lake Hypolimnion, Wisconsin, USA - BchlTB.July16.5000.01.D4 | ecosystem: Environmental > Aquatic > Freshwater > Lake > Hypolimnion/Profundal zone | place: USA...
GGTGATATCATGCTTGCCACCAAAAAACTCAATGAAGGTAAGATCAGGATCAGCATTGCCGATAAAGAGGTTAATGCACTTTTAAAGGAATATTTCAGCAGCTTTTCGAAATGGCAAAGCTGGTTTGCAACCACGATCCGTCAGTCAGCACAAAATAATGGTTATGCCTTCATTGTCGATAAGATACAACATAAAGGATACCTCTATTATAAAGGAAAATTAAGTAAAGAGTACGATGTCGAGTTTGGCAGAAACTGGATTGGGAATAAGTATTTTGCCGGTGATAAGGCTACACCGGAAGGGATGTACCACATTATCAAGAAAAAGGGGAACGGAGATTCTAAATATTATAAAGCCATGCTGATTAACTATCCCAATGAGGAGGACTACGCCATGTTTAACAGTAAAAAGAAGCAAGGTATTATTTCAAGAAACAGCAGAATAGGAGGATTGATCGAAATACATGGAGAAGGAGGGAAAGGGGCTGATTGGACCAGTGGATGTATTGCACTTTCAAATTCAGAGATAGATGAACTTTTTAGCCGTGCTGCAGTGGGAACTCCTGTTACCATCGTGGGATCGATGAAATCACTTTCAGAGTTATTAAACTAAATATCAATATAATGGAAATTGAAGAAAAAAAAGGCCGGCCATTTCTAAGTATTCTAATATGGATAATTCCGGTATTTCTATTCTGTTTATCGGTAATGATGATTCTTTATACGCCAGCATTTCAGGATTGTGCCTTTAAAGTGAAATCCTTGTTTGCCGGAAAGTCTCTTTTTGAGGGTAAATCACCAGAAACTATCGAAAATCTGGCACTCAGATCCAGCCGTAATATTAGTTCAATTGAAAGCAAACTCGAGAAACTAAAGCCGGTAAAGCCCTATATTGTGGTAAACACGACAGAAAACCGTTTTTCTCTGCGCAATGTTGATGGGGATACTGTCCGGACAGGAGTTTGTTCAACCGGTAAAAATGAATTATTAATTGCCGGAAATAAACGAATTATATTTAAGACGCCTAAAGGAATCTTTACCGTTCGAAATAAACAGCAAAACCGCCCATGGGTAAAACCTGACTGGGCATTTATCGAGGATGGATTACCAATTCCGTCGGCCAGGTCAGCAGAGCGGATAGATTACAGTACTTTAGGAGATTATGCTATGGAAATCGGAAACGGATATATGATTCATGGCACCCTCTATCAGCGATTCCTCGGACTGCCCGTGACACATGGTTGTGTTCGCCTTGGAGACAAAGACCTCGAAGTTGTTTACAATACACTGAGTAAAGGTTCGAAAGTATATATTTATTAAAAATCCAACCATGAAAAATAAGATAGCTTTTTGGATCATTACCCTGCTGCTAACTGTTTGTGCCATTTTTATTGCTGTTACTACGGTAATTCGACCGGTCTTCACAAAGAATCCATTGCCCAATGCAATTGTCAGGAATTATTCAGAAGTAAAGAAGAAGGCAGGTAAGGATGAAATAATAAATCCAGTGGAGGATACTGTTGCATCTGCTGAAACCTTTAGTAATAGTAAAGATTCTCAGAATAAGCTGCTTGAGCTGAAGCGAAAGGAGAATTTGCTACGGTCGAGGCTGGTTCTGGCTAATGAGGATTCAACCTATCTGGTCCTGGATCTGATCAATAACCTGGCCATCCTGGAATTAAAAGGAATTCCTTTGCATGAGTGCCATATTATTCATGCAACTGTCAGTAATTCAATCAAATTGTACAATAAGGATGCTTTATTGGGTTGGATGGCAGAACCTTTTGCGTTGAGAAATGTCGAGGCTACTATACCTAAGATATCTTATATTGAAAAAATTGCACCCAAAGATACTTTGGAGGCCAATAAGATGGTCACTGAACCTAAAGAGGCAAAACTTGGTGATGTTTTTGTCGTAATGGAATTTGAGCGCAACCTGAGACTTATTATTTCACAGAATGAACAGCCCGATGCGGATGGCCTGAAACTTATTTCAGAAATTCGACGGAAATATAACAATATTGAGGTTTCAAGATCGATACAAGCATTGACTAAGTTTAACCGCGAACCGGTAAAGCCTCAGATTGAGATTGTGATCCCCAAGTCGGACGCTACGATTCTTTATAAGTCATTACCGCTTAATCCCAGGATGATCTTAAAAATGTAGGTTATTCGTTATGAGATATGGGTTATAAGGTATGAGTTATAAGGTTGGTGTGAGTTAAGAGCTATAAGTAAGAAGTTAATTATGAGGATATAATCTTTGTTTAATGGAAGTATTGTAACTGGCAATAATGATTAAATTCAGATTGTAATAACCTATGGCTTCAAATGAAATTCTTAAAACGCTCAAAAAAATTGACCGGAACCCAACTCATAATTTATCACTCCTCTTTCTGCTACTACTCCACAGTAACCGACTTGGCCAGGTTTCGCGGTTGGTCGACATTACATCCCCGGCTCACAGCCACATAATAGGAAAAGAGTTGTAACGGAATGATCGCCAGAAGAGGAGTAACCATTGGATGCGAATAAGGAATCTCAAACAAATCGTTGACCAGTCCCTTGAGATCGTCATCGCCTGCAGTAACGACTGCAATTATATTGCCTTTCCGTGCCTTAACCTCATGAATATTACTGACTATTTTTGCATAATAATCATCTTTTGCTGCTACCACAACAACCGGAAGATTATCGTCAACCAGGGCGATAGGGCCATGTTTCATCTCTCCCGCAGCATACCCTTCCGCATGAATGTAGGAGATCTCCTTAAGTTTGAGAGCACCCTCCAAAGCTACCGGAAAAAGTGATCCGCGCCCCAGGTAAAGAGCATTGGCTGCATTTTTATATTTTGAAGCGACCTCTTTGATATGAAGATGATTTTTGAGAATGGAATTTACCTTACCAGGAATATCTATCAATTCCCGGATGAGGCACTTAAAAGTTTTCGGAGTTATTTTCTCATTTTCTTTGGCCAGTTTTAGTGCAAGAAGTGTTAGCACAGTGACCTGTGCAGTAAATGCCTTTGTTGAGGCAACCCCGATTTCAATTCCGGCGTGAGTATAGACTCCAGCCTCTGTTTCACGTGCAATTGTTGATCCGACAACATTGCAAATGCCTAAAACAGTTGCACCCTTGGCTTTGGCCATTCTCAAGGCAGCAAGTGTATCAGCGGTTTCTCCACTTTGGCTGATTGCAATAACTACATCTTTTTTTGTCAGAATCGGATTACGGTATCTGAATTCAGAAGCATATTCAACTTCTACCGGAATCCGGGCATAAGCTTCGATCAGGTATTCGCCAACGAGTGCAGCATGCCACGAGGTACCGCATCCGATAATTATAATGCGCTGTGCTTTTGACAATTTTGGAAAAATATCCATTAAACCTCCGAGTTTAATTGCAGTGTGATCGGCTGCTATGCGTCCACGGAAGGTCTCCTCAATAATTTTAGGTTGTTCAAAGATCTCTTTCAACATGAAATGATCAAAATTGCCCTTTTCAATTTCACCTATTGTCATTCCTACCTTGGTAATATTAAACTGTGCAGGGATATTTTCCACAGTCTTTAATATGAGCCCCTGTCTGTTGATAATTCCTACATCGTTGTCATTCAGGTAGATCATGTTTCTGGTAAAGGATATGATGGGAGAGGCATCGGAAGCTATAAAATAGGACCTCTCGCCAACCCCGATAACCAGGGGACTCCCTTTACGGGCAACGATCAGCTGATTCTTTTCCTCCGTGCAGATTACGGCAATCCCGTAGGCTCCCACAACTTTTGTAAGGGCTAGCCGAACTGCCATTTCACCTGTCATCGCATCCCCCTTGCCATAGAAATATTCGATCAGGTTGACCAGAACTTCAGTGTCTGTATCCGATTGAAAGCGGAATCCTTTTTTCAGCAGGTCGGCTTTAAGTTCACTGTGGTTTTCAATAATTCCGTTATGTACCAGGACAAATTTGCCATTCATTGATGTATGAGGATGAGCGTTCAGGTCGTTTGGTTCACCATGAGTGGCCCAGCGCGTATGGCCGATTCCCATTGTTCCTGAAATATCCGTTTCTGCGATATGTCGTTCAAGATCAGAAATTTTTCCCTTGCATTTAAAGACTTTCAGTGATCCGTTCAAAATTGCAATTCCTGCCGAATCGTACCCCCGGTATTCAAGTCTCTGAAGGCCCTGAATCAGAATCGGATATGCATTCTTATCCCCAATGTAGCCTATTATTCCGCACATCGTTTTAGTTTTTTATTGATTCCATAATTGAACTCACTTCGGCGTGTGTTTCAAATTCACCCATAACCTGATCAAAATCAAGTTGCTGCGCAGCCTTGTCACCATCAACACCGAAGCCGGTTTGCTTGATAAGCGAAAACTCTTTCCTGGCATCATTGTAAAGCAGGTTGTCAATGTCGAGTACCGCACTCATCCATTTCCGGGTTATGGCGATCACATCTTCACTGGTGAAATCCTTTACCGGTATGCCATAAAACTGCTCAATAACATCAACTGCCCATGACCACTCATAGGTATAATAGTTTTCATGTATTGATCGAATGGATGCATTTAGCTCTTCAAGCGAATGGATTCCCCCGTTTTGGATGGCATCAATCAATTGATTTATTGCATCGGAGGGACAAATCATTCCTGTGAGATCGAGCCACCGACAGTTACTCCCGAGCGGTGTATCTTTTTTAAGGGCATCCGAAATATCCTGAGCGGTATTGATATTATTTCTTTGTATTCTGGAAATCAATGAATTGCCTAGAAATTTCCAGATAGCTTTCTCATAAAGTGAAACTCCCCGATAGAGTGCACTATTTTTTATGACCATTCCATGATAGGTGTAAAAGGGGGCAGTTTCTCCGGAAGCATTCAGAAGTTCCAAAAGAATTGCTCTTCCTCTGATCATTTTCTCGATGGTATATGGACTCAGCAGATTGAAATTAATTAAATCCAACAGATTGGAATCTTTACGGCGATCCCGGCGTGGCCATTTCTGGGAGTCTCGTATGATCCCTATACTCTGAAGATTAATTCCTGGGATCAACCGACTTTCGTCTTTATCTTCGATCAGGTAGGAAAAAGGAAAGTCAGTTGTGTCGGAATGGCGGTAATGGCGTCCCATCACCAGGGAAAAAGCGCCAATCCTTGACGGCCATAACAGGTACGAGTCGCTTGCTGTCTTAGCCCCCCGCTCCACAATTCCCTGATGGATGGGGCCCAGTTTATAGAGGTGATTGCTTTGATTTGAACCACTTCCGGCATTCAGAAAAGAGAAAAGTCCTGATATTAACAAGGTGGATTTATGGTGGGATACCGTGTAGGGTCCGGCAAAGATAGAGCATGCTTCACCATGCAAACCCTGGCAGTTAGCGAAAAACACCGATTCAACCGCCGAATAGTGTTTGTCCAGGATACACCCCTGACCGACAAAACAGTTCGAGATCAGGGTTGAATCGGTGATGCGTGAGCCGGAACAGACAATGAAATTCTCAAGAATTACCCCTTGACCAATCTCAACCGGATCAGCTGCTGAGCTGTTAATCGAGCCGTTAACCAGTTTGGAAACCCCTTCAAGGGAGGCATATGGACCTATTTTGACATTGCGCATTATGCCGCAATTAATTATTTGAACACCGTTGCTAATTTCACCAACGGTATCGGAGATGTAATCTGTATAGTTCGAAACGAATTTCTCAAGTACCTCTACCGCCTTTGTTCGATGGCGATACAATGCCAGAATATAGGCGACGTGGGCCGACAAATGGTCATAAATGGGAATTTCACGACCTCCCGTTTCATTGATTACCTTAACTCTTATCCCATTTCCAAATGAACTTTTATTTTCGACTGCAAGCTGATTAAGATTGTGAATGACAACACGTTCACCGATTTTATAATTTGCAATATAGCTTTTGATATTACTAATCAACGAATTATTTCCAATGGTACAATTATGAATATGGGCATTGAGGATTCCTGTTTTCATCTTTACCCCACCGAAAAGGGTAATCTCCTCGTCAAACCTTCCTAGATAATTATAACCGGAAAATCGGGTGTTTTTGATTTGATCAGGTAAAAAATCACCGATAACCTCGATCAGATTCCAGTCTTCACAATAGCATCCCTGCATAATTAACTGTGCAATTTCTTCATTTCCCAGTTTTCGATATTGATGATCTCTCATACGCAAAATTTAGGTGTTCTGCGCAAAGGAAAGATAAAAAGAATCTTAAGCAGGTCAAATATTCCAAAATAAACCTAACATTTTTTTCAAATTAATAACAAAAATATTTATTTTTCTTAAAATCAATTATATATAACCTAATAACTTAAAGATAATTAATTTTGGATACCTTACTTTTATATTTTTTGAAGGAAGAGTGCCAGATTCTGTGAACGGTCCAATTCGAGTTTTTTTCGCAGACGTATCCTTCCTATTTCTGCACTCTCGGGCGTGATATTAATCAGCCCGGCAATGTCTTTAGTCGGAAGGCCCAGATGAATGTAAGCGCAAAGCCGTTGATCCTTGATGGTCAGATGCGGATATTTCCCTTTGAGACGCTCGAAAAAACCGTGGTTAACCTTTTCAAAATGAAGTTTAAAATCATCCCAGTTGAAAATCTGTGTACGCTGGTGCTCATCAATTTTCTCAAGCATTGCCGTAACTTTAGTGCGGATTGGGCCCGGAAGCGTATTCCTGATGACGGACAAGTTCTTTCGGAGGTATAAAACCATTTCATTTTTTTGTGCAATCCGGACTAGGGAAGAGACCATTTCCCGGTCCTTTCCGGCAATTTCGTCCCGGTACTTTTGTTTGGCTTTCATTTCCCAAACCTGCGATTCAGACAATTCCCTGATTTGTCCAAGGGCCGTTTTAAGTCGTGTAATATCCCGGATTGAACCCCTTTGCCCCAGATAGCCACCAAATTTATCAAATATAGCTTTACTGTTTAGTTCACACCATCTCAGATGCTTGGTTCGTGTGAGTAACCTGAATTCAATAAACTGACCTATTTGCATAAAACTGATTGAGTCATGCAGAAATTGACGAATCCGGATTACATCGTCTGTATAAATAATTTCAAAGAACAGATTCGAATCGTGAAAGAATTCATTAGCCGTGTAGCCCGTTAAATCATTGCACGAAGGTGAGATCCATTTAAATTCCCCTTTCGGATCGATCCAGAATTCCCAGTCAAGGGCATAATCTGAAATAAGATGATATTTCTCCTTCTCTTCCTTGATAGAAATGTTCTCTTTTTCCAGAAAGTAAATTTTCTCGCGCAATGAGGAGAGTTCCCCTTCAAGATCCTTGATTCGGGCAAGGGCAGCCAGGTTTGAATCGTTTTCCATCGCAGCTAAATTTGTTTTATTCCTAACATCAAAAGTATAAAAAATTAACATTTAAATGGTTACATTACTATAAAACCTAGCTGGTCTTTTATTTCAAAAAAAAGGAGGCTGTATCAAAAGGCAAAAAAATAAATCGCAAAGATAATTCGCAGAGATCGCTAAGAACTCATTTACAATGTTTTATCTTTGCGCTCTTTGCGCCTGCTTCGTGTTCTTTGCGGTTAAACAGACTTTTGATACAGCCTCGACTATATTTTTGTTCTAAATGCAATCTTAATCAGACAATTTCAGGCACAATAAAGGGTGGACGGTAATTACGGGTCAGCATTCGGTCAGCTTCCGGATCGTTTACAAATGATTCTGATTTTGGGTTGAAGGTCAAAACTCTGCCGGTGCGATAGGCGATATTTCCGAGATGGGCCAGTGAAGAGGAGAGGTGTGCACTTTCGACAGGACCATGTAACATTGTGGAATCGTGTGCTCTGACAGCTTCAATGAAGTTTTTAAAGTGATCGCCCCCCTCTTTCCCCTTTTTACCGGGTGTTTTATCATCCCCAAGATAGGTTTCATAGGTGTCATAACCTTTAATCACCATGTATCCTTTGTCTCCATAGAATATATTGCCAACTGATGAACCATCTTCCGCATTGGTATACCAGGGGCGAACCTCAAACTGGATAATCTTCTTCTCCTCAGGATAATGATAAACTGAAGACAAAACTTCAGGAGTCTCTTTGCAATCGTCCCAAAGGAATTTTCCTCCCATTGCAGTAATCTTTGATGGTAATCCAACATTTAATCCCCACATACACAGGTCAGTTTCGTGTATTCCCTGATTACCAACATCACCGTTGCCATAATCCCAGTGCCAGTGCCAATTAGTTTTCCAATTGTAATGAACAAGATTTTTAGTAAATGGACGTTTTGGAGCCGGTCCGGTCCAAAGATTGTAATCCAACCCATCAGGAACTGGTTCAAACGGCTTGTTCCCGATATCTCCTCTTTTTCTGAAAACCAGCCCTCTGGCCATATAAACCTTTCCAAGATATCCGTCACGTAAAAGCTGAATTGCTTCGCGGATAGCAACAGAACTACGCAATTGAACGCCATGCTGAACAATCCGGTCATATTTATGGACTGCCTCAACCATTTTACGACCTTCCCAGATATTATGAGAACCTGGTTTTTCAACATACACATCTTTGCCGGCCTGACATGCCCATATGGTTGCAAGGGTATGCCAATGATTCGGGGTTGCCACCGTTACCACGTGAATATCCTTATTATCAAATACTTTTCGCATGTCCTGCAAAATGTTCACCTTTTGTCCGTATTTTTTCTCAAAATCTTTTGCCCGTTCCCCGGCAACATTGAGGTCCGGATCAACTAAAGTTGTAATCTGAACATTCTTTTGTGCCATTAAACCTTCAATATGACTCTTCCCACGTCCGTTTACCCCGAGGACTGCGGCATTGATTCTGTCATTTGCCCCAAATGCATGGGCAGGAATAATGCTGGGAACCGACAATAATGCAGTTGCTGCGGCAGATTTTTTAATGAAACTTCTGCGTGTTTCCTTGTTTTTCTGTTCCATCATTCATTAGTTTAAGAATTATTGAAATTAATCTATTTCCAGGTTAAATATAAATGGGTCTAGGAGGCAGAGGTGGTGCAAAATAGTTAATATTCCAGAATAAATATCCCGCAAGGTCAATAAAATTTATTGATTACCTTTGTAACTATTGTAATTTGAAAATTTGTATTTAATTCATGAAAATAGTAACGCTGACTCTGTTTGTAGTCTATGCTTTGGTTTCCTGCGGACAAAAAAAATCCGGCACTGTAATTTCACCAGGGGCTTTTAATAAAATGGTCGATGGAAAACAGGTTGAACTTTTCACAATCAGGAATAAAAACGGAATGGAGATGTCTGTTACCAATTACGGAGGAAGAATAGTATCGTTATTGGTTCCCGACAGAAGTGGGCAAAGGGAGGATATTGTGTTAGGTTATGATAGCTTAACCGGCTACCTTACTAATAAAGAGCAGTATTTTGGTGCTGCAATCGGGCGTTATGGAAATCGAATTGCAAAGGGTACCTTTAAGCTCAATAACGTTGAATATAAACTTGCAATCAATAATATTCCGAACAGCCTTCACGGGGGAGTGAAAGGATTTTCCGCTAAAGTTTGGAATGGGGTTCAAAATGGGGATAACGAGGTAGAGATGACCTTGATTTCTCCCGACATGGATGAGGGTTATCCGGGCGAATTAAAGGTGATGATTAACTACAGGCTTACCGATAAAAACGAGGTTGCCATTTTATATTCTGCTAAAACGAGCAAGCCAACAGTGATTAACCTTACGAATCACACCTATTTTAACCTTCACGGAGCAGGACACGGGGATATTCTGGACCACCAATTATATCTTAATGCTAACAGTTTCACTCCGATTGATTCATTACTTATTCCTACCGGAACTATTGAGGCGGTTAAAGGAACTCCTTTTGATTTCACAATTCCACAAATTATTGGAAAACGGATTAATGATTCTGACAAGCAGTTGGTTTATGGGCATGGATATGACCATAATTTTGTACTTAATAAGGTAAAAAATGAAAAGGTTTCATTTGCGGCATCGGTTTATGATCCCTTAAGTGGACGCTATATGGAAGTGCTAACCAACGAACCCGGAATCCAATTTTATACGGGCAATTTTCTTAAGGGTAAAGAAACAGGTAAAAAAGGCAAAACCTATAATTTCAGGTCTGCATTCTGTCTCGAAACTCAACATTTCCCTGACTCCCCAAATCACGCCAATTTCCCGACTGTAATATTAAGACCAGGTGAGATTTATTCTTCCGCATGTGTCTATCGATTTTCAATAAAGTAGCGTTGGATCTATGTTTTTGACGAAAGTGAGCAGACCTTTTCTTTATGTGGGTCAATTTATTAAGGAGAGAAGTCTTCCTTTTATTTTAGAAAACAGCAAAATGCTGGCACAGGCGATATTTACCATTTTTTCAATCGCCATTGCAATTTGGTTTATTAAAAGTGAACATACTGAATTAGCGGAAGTAAATCGACTGCTATTTTCGGCTGATTGGCGCTTTGTCTGCACCGGAATTCTTTTGACTTTCGGATATGTTATTTTGCAGGGATTGATGTATGTTGCCTCATTTGCTTCAATTCGGAAGCGCATCTCCCTGGTCAGTGCAGTAGTCTTGTTCCTGAAGAGAAATCTGGTTAGTATTTTCTTACCTGCAGGAGGCATCTCTTCTCTGGCTTTTTTTACGGGTGAGATTGAGAAGAAAGGAATTACAAAATCACAGATCCACTTTGCATCAACTGTTTATGGATTTGTTGGGATTCTATCTGTGATCGTGGTTGCAGAATATAAAATGGCAACCTCGTTTTTATCGGTAAGCCTGTAGTTAATCATCACCTTTAATTCGCCCGG
>Ga0364894_10392_pt1 | contig 10813 bp, 9 predicted proteins | sample ExccelJu500001D4_FD_206942 | JGI IMG/M metagenome (GOLD analysis project Ga0364894, IMG submission 206942) | Enriched cells from Trout Bog Lake Hypolimnion, Wisconsin, USA - BchlTB.July16.5000.01.D4 | ecosystem: Environmental > Aquatic > Freshwater > Lake > Hypolimnion/Profundal zone | place: USA...
ACCAAATTATACTAAACCTAATGAGTAATGCTGTAAAGTTTACTTCAAAAGGACAGATAGTAGTAAGTGCGCGGTTGATAAACGAAGATGAGCATAAAGTATCTATTGAATTTGCAGTTAGTGATACCGGAATAGGGATACCCGAAAATAAAATTGACAATATATTTGATAGCTTTCAACAGGCAACAAGCAGTACTTCAAGGTTATACGGTGGTACAGGGTTGGGGCTTGCCATTGTTAAAGAATTGGTGGAAAGGCAAGGAGGTGGTATAACCGTAAGCAGTAAAATTGACGAAGGATCTGTTTTTAGCTTTGTGCTAGGGTTTAAAAAAACGCAGGAGGAAGTGGAATCTGAAGCCGAAATTGAAAATGTAGATGCTGAAGTTAGAAGCATAAAAGTTTTGGTAGTGGAAGATATTGCACTTAACCAACTGCTTATGAAAACACTATTGGATGATTTTGGTTTTAGTTATGACATAGCCTCTAATGGAAAAATAGCTATTGAAAAACTACAAGATAAAGCATACGATATTATTTTAATGGATTTGCAAATGCCTGAAATGAACGGTTTTGAAGCAACGGAATACATACGTGACACCATGCACTCAAAAATTCCCATCATAGCTTTAACTGCCGATGTAACAACTGCAGATTTGAAAAAATGCAAAGCCGTTGGCATGAACGACTATATCGCAAAACCAATTGACGAGAGGGTTTTGTACGATAAAATGGTGAAAACAATTAAAAAAAACGTATTTAACAGTGCCGATTTTGGCAACGAAAGCAACGACAATAAGATATCAAGGCTAATTGATTTAAAGTATCTAAACCAACGTACAAAATCGAACCCGGCATTGATGATGGAAATGATTACTCTTTACTTGGAGCAAACGCCGCCCCTAATAAGTGCCATGAAAAAGGGCTTATTGGACAAGGACTGGCAATCTGTATACTCTGCGGTACATAAGATAATCCCTTCATTTTCAATAGTAGGAATCAGTTCAGACTTTGAAAACATGGCCAAAAAGGTACAAGAGTATGCAGCCACGCTAAAGCAAACAGATGAAATAACTGACATGGTTTTACAGCTTGAGGCTGTTTGCCTGCAGGCTTGTAAAGAATTGCACGAAGAATTTAATATTATTAAAAATGCTAACTGATGGAAAAAATAGATAAAATAAAAATTTTCCTGGTGGATGACGATGCCCTGTTTTTAAGATCTTTAGAAATCGAGTATCTACAGCATGATGATTTTGCCATAGAAACGTTTGCAACGGGCGAGGATTGCCTAAAAAATTTATCGCATAACCCAGATGTTATCATTTTGGATTATTTGTTAGACGGCATTGTTAAGGGTGCCATGAATGGCATAGAAACGTTGGACAAAATAAAGGCATTTAACAGCGACATTCCTGTTATAATGTTGTCTGGCCAGGATAAGATTGAAGTTGCCGTAAATTGTATGCATCATAAGGCTTTTGATTATGTTGTTAAAAGCGAAACCTCGTTTATGCGGTTACAAAAAATCATAACAGCCATTTTCCAATATAAGCAAATAGAAAAGGAATTAAGGTGGTATATGGATAGGATGTAGCGGCTTTTTTGAAGTTTGCTTGAGGGTTTATTTTTTTATTTGTGGAATAAATGCCCCAAAATCCGCAAACGAATCAGTTAAAAAATGCTCATTTTCTACCTGCCTTGGCGGGCGATAATAAATACACCGGCCAGCAATAATATTATAATTATACATAGGTAAAAAGCCATCATCTTCAACCGGCGGGCATGTTTGGTGGCGGCAGCCATGCTGTCGGCCTTTACCTGCAGGGGCAGCAACCACACTGATACCTGCAACAGCAGCGGCACAATTACCAAGTCATCAAGATAACCAACGAAAGGTATAAAATCAGGTATAATGTCAATAGGGCTCAGCAAGTAAAGCAAAGATAGCAATGCAGGTACCTTCGCATACAACGGAGTACGCCTGTCGCGTAGGGCATAGTATAATATCAGTATTTCCGGTTTAAACAGCCGCCTTGTTTTCCGCACCTGGGATGTTTTGATATTCATGCAATCATATGTTCAAAAACAGTACCTGATATTATTAATACAACTTTTTGGTAGGATATAATACAACCAAGCCAAAGTAAGGGTTTTAGATTGCTGCGAACATATTCACGGATAATTAAAACATAGGGCTGTTTAGCATTTCGGCAAAAGCTTGTTTTTCAAGCGGTTTAATCAATTGCTTTAATACACCGTGCTGCTTAAGAAAGTAAGGGTCAATCTCGTCAATCGAGCCGGAGAGTATGCAATATTGAACCCTGCCAGGTATATCCATCTGGCGCAGTTGGCTTATTAGTTGCAGGCCGTCCATGCCAGGCATATTAAAATCTGTCACCACCAATTCTGGGAAAAAAGCCGGTGGGCTTGCGGATTGCAAACGGGCAGCAAACCACTCAATTACCTCTTTTGGGTTGTGAAAAAGCAGTATACTCTCAGCACAATCAAGTTGGGTTATCAACAACTGGTTTATGTACCCCGATAATTCATCATCATCCACCAATATTATTTGCCGCAGTTTTTTCATGGTTAGCGTATAATTACACTTGCGCTAAAATTACTATGGCAAACGTTTACACGCAATTAAATATTTTGTTTATATAAACGTTTTTGGTGTTATAGTGTACTTTTTGGGAAAAAACAGCGTTGCAAAAGCGGTAGTACAGAAGCTACTGACTATAGGCGGAGAAGCAAAGGCGTTAAATGTTAATAGGCTTAAAAAAGGCTGCCCTGTAACGTAGCAGCCTTTTTTAAGCCTAGTAACTACGTATTAATGAGTTATTACTAGTTTCTCAGTCCTTATTGCTTTACCATCCTTGCCATTAACCTTAAGTATATACAGGCCGGGCGATAGGCGGCTTACATCAATAGATGAAGCCTGCTGTGCTAATAGCTGCCTTTTAACCATCCGCCCGTTCATATCGTACAATGTGGCAGTTCTTGCGTAGTCGGGCGAGTAGTTATAAACCACAACGTATTGGTTGGCGGGATTGGGGTATACATCCAATGTTTTATTGGCAATATCGTTTTGTACAAGGCCCTGGCCTGTTACACGGGGGTTTGCAATAGTTCCCGGAACATATGTAAACTCCAGTATACTGCCGGGGTTTGCCGGTGCGCTTAATGCCTGGCCGTTGGCACCGAATGTTGACCCGCTAGAATCGCAGGCAACATATATTTTTAAACCATCTGGTGATACCACCACATCCCTAAAGCGGCCCAGCCCCTTAAAATAGTTAATAGTATCAGAGATAATAGTTAACCCATCGTTGCTAAGTTTATAGCGTATAACAGTGCCACCTTTAAGTGTCGCAACTAACAGAGAGTTTTGCCAGCCGGGTATGGCAGCGCTGCCATAAAACTCCGTACCCGATGGGGCCATGGTTGGCCATGTCATGTTGTTGGTGTTTGTTACCGTTGGCGGATTTTCCGAAGGAAAAATGGAGCGGATGGGCTCCCTTACGTTTAGCAGGGCACAATTAGCCTGCTCGTTTACAATTAAAAAATGGGCAAGTGTGTCACCATTGTAATTACCGTCGCAAAAACCTGATACTTCGGGCCAGCCATAATTTCGGCCACGCTCAATAATATTTATTTCATCATCACTGTAGGGGCCGTGCTCGCTGCTGTATAAAATGTTGGTACCGCCAACATTGCCCCAAACCAATCCCTGTGGGTTGCGGTGGCCCAGCGTATACACTGGTGTTGGCAGGCCTGTGCTGGTGCCAGTAAACGGATTGTCTGACGGTATCCACGAACCCCCAACAGAGTCTGTGTTCAGCCTTAGTATCTTGCCTTCCAACGTGTCTATATTCTGGGCATTTTCGTTCCTGTTTATGTTTTGCAACTGGCCCGCGCCCATATCACCTATTGAATAATAGAGTTTTAAATCGGGGCCGATGGCAATCCTCGCAGCATTATGGTCGGTACTGCCGGGTATATTTTCTAACACTGTAACCGGCGAAATCAGTTGCTGGTTTACAGAATCATAAGTATAGCGTTCAATCCTGGTTTTGCGGTAAAGCGTGCCGCTTGAAGAATACGTATAAGAAATATACACCCAAGGCTTGCCCTGCTTAAATTGAGGGTGAAGGGCAATACCCATCAAGCCGTCTTGGCCGCCTATCTGCACCATTTTTGCACCCAGTGTTAATACCACCTTTTTTATCCCTGTTGCCGGGTTTACAAAACTTACCGTGCCGGCAAATCTTTCGGTGTACCAAATATTGCCATCGGGCCCATAAAACAGGTCATGGGGCATCCGTTGTTTGGCTATAACAGTTCGCATGGTAAATTGCTCGTGGGCAGTGGTGGTGGCACCGGTGGTAATGTTTAGTGCTACACTGGCTGCCGACTGGTTGCCTGTTGAATCCTTTGCTATTACAGTTATTGCATAGGTGCTGTTTGGTGCAAGGCCGGTAACGCTATAAGTAGTGCCGATGTCGTTTTTGGTATTTATTTTAACCCCGTTGCGGTAAATATCGTACCCTGTTACTTTTACATTGTCAGTTGAAGCAGTCCATCCCAGCGTAAATGACGTTGGGGTTGCATTGGCTGCTGTTAAATTTGTTGGGGCCGTAGGTGCAATCGTGTCTTTAGCCTGTGCCGTTGTTACATTAAGAGTCGTACTTGCTACCGACTGGTTGCCCGCTGCATCCAAGGCTTTAACAGTAGCTGCATATATTGTATTTGCCGAAAGCCCGGTTACGTTGTACGATGTTGTGGTATTTGTAACTGTATTTGCCTGAACGCCGTTAATAAATATATTGTAACCGGTAACACCCACATTGTCGGTGGAGGCCTTCCAGCCCAAGGTAAATGACGTAGCGGTAATGCTGGTGGCGGCGAGTGTGGTGGGTGCTGTTGGTGCCGTGGTATCTTTTGCTGTTATAACATTTAGCACGGCACTTTGTGCGCTTTGGTTGCCCGCTGCATCCAGGGCGCTTACTGTCATGCCATAAGCTGTATTAGCTGTAAGGCCCGTTACATTGTATGATGTGCCGGTATTGGTTGCTGTGTTTAATTTAACCCCGTTGCGGTATATGTTATACCCCGCTACGCCAATATTGTCAGTTGAGGCTGCCCAACTTAATATAAAACTGTTAAGGGTTACACTAGACGATACAAGTGCCGATGGAACGGATGGCGGTATACTGTCGGTACCAACATTGTTAACAGATAGCACCGACCCTGGGATTACTTGGCTGGGAGCGGTGGTTTTTCCACCCGGTATGGACCAGCCAACAGCCATATTGTCGCCGCCTGTACCCTGTTTCATCAATACTTCAATATAATATTTTGTTCCTTTAACAAGTGATATGGCAGCCGATTTTTGGGTGCTGTACTTTGTCCATTGCTGAGAACTTGTATATGCAGTATTATAGGCAATTTTAACTTTGTTGGCAGGGTTACCGGTTGTGCTTAACCAAAGCTCTGCGGCATCGTCGCTGGCTATCCAAAAAACATAACTGCCTGTTGACGGCGGGCAGATGTAGCCAAATACTTTAATGCCATAGTTGGTGGTGCCGGTATTAGTAGGTATTTGAAAAGATGTTAGTGTGCCTGAAGAGGTTGGTTTGTTTGGATAATTGGCATTTGAGGTTAAATTACTCACTGAACTGCCTGTAATATTAGTCCACTTTTGGTAGCTGATACTGCCAAGGCCGGGGCAGGTTTGAGATTTTGACGATATTGACAACACAATTACAGATAAGGCAAGTAAAACTTTTTTCATGGGGGACGTAGATATTAGTAAAAAAACAATTTGATAAACAATGGGTTACGAAAATATTTGATGTTATTTTTATGAGGGTTATAAATGTTTAACAAATGCGAGGTTTAAGCAGAAATTAATAAGTTTTAATATTTTTTTTATTGGTCCAAAGCGCTTTTTAATGACTTTGCCTGAATTTGATAATTTTTTGAACTGATAACAATTGATGAAGACTTGGACAATAAGCAGACTTGGATATTATTGTTTATTTGTGTAGCAAGAATATTGAACCAATCAGCACGCGGCGTTTGGAGCAAATAGCATTGTTGAAGGTTATTTCATTTACTGCTCTTCCTACGCCGTATTATTTGCCTTTCAATAATCTCGTAACTCTTTCGCGATTTTTTAACAAACATGCGCGAAGGTTAGTCTTGTCGCTGGCATCTAAAAAGTACAAGCATTTATTAATGTAAAAAGTAATCAATGAAAAAATTTATTTGTACCGTAGTTATTGCAGCAGCATTTTGTCAATTTTTGCAAGCCCAGCCCCCGCACCCGCCGGGTGGTCCCGCGAATCCGCCACAAAGGCCTACGGTAAAACAGCGTATTGACAGATTGAATGACACACTTGCCAAAGCGCTGCACATTAGCGCCACGCAGCAAAAAAGTATTGATGATGCATTTATGCATTTTTTTGCACAGGCTGATAAGTTGATGGGTGATAACCCGCCGCCTAGGCCCGATGCACAGGATGAGAAAGGTAAACAGATGCATGAGCAAATATTGACCTTGCAAAAGCAACGCGACGAAGCCATTGCAAAGGTGTTGACAACAGATGCATTTAAGAAATACCAAGAAATTGAAAAGAATATGCGGCCTGGTGGTGGCGGCCAACCTACACCCCCACCGCCAAAGCCTTAGTATTTGTTTTTTTTAATTGCCAAGGCTGTCATGTAGCGGTTTCACTCCACTTGATTTATGCAAGGTTTGGTAAACGTATAATAGTCAGTCACAAAAAAAGAAACACACGGGCGCAGTACCCGTGTGTTTGCTATGTTCCCCGTAAAGCGCCAGCCTATAAAAAACTACTTGAACTTGAAGTCAAAGGATATCACATCCGATAATAGATCTGTGGTTTGGGTGTAATGCCCATACCTAATTTCCAGTGCGCTTAATTTTGATTTGAATAACCCGTTTGGCGGTGCAATACGCAGGTTTACGCCAAAATAATTGCTGTTAAAGGCTGAATAGGCGTAATTGCTTGTATAATATTCATCGCCCAATTTGTGCTGCATATAGGGTGCAAAATACTTGCTCTGGGTTTGGGTGTAATACCTGAAAAAAGGTGCCACCGAAAAAAATGGTGTTATTTTAACCGGCACCTCCAAACTGGCGGTGTGGGCTGTTATGCCCCAGTCGTCAATATAATAGCGGTAATACCCGCGCAGTATTACATTATCGCCTATAAAATAATTTAGGCGCGCCCCAACTGGCAGTTTAAAGCGCTCGTTGGGTAACGTTTCAACCCGTTCCAGTGTGTTTGAAAAATAAACCCGATGGAACGGCAGGCCCAGATATCCACCCTGGCCCACAATGTCGAGTGTAAGGCTGCCCTGCAGGCGTTTATTGATAACCTGAGAAAAACTAAAGGAATTACTAAATGTGTAACGCCCGCTTTTTGGCAGGCCGCTGCCTCCGTCGGACGACCCGCTGGCACCCGAATTAACAACTGTGGTGGGCAAATAGTCCGCTGCAAGCTCACTGGGGTATATCATTGTAACCCTGTCAAGAAATATATTTACCTTATCGTTAAACTCGCCATTTTTCTTTGTCTTCTTTGAGTATTCGGCATTTATGCCAAACGAATGGTAGTTGTACTCCGATGAATAATACAAGCCGGCACCAACGGTTGTGCCTTTTTTAAGGTCTTCCATTGTCCAGTTTAGTGATGGGTAAATGCGTGTGCCGCCAATTTTTGAGGCCCCGGTTTCATTTACCCAGGCGGAAGATGCCGAAGTATGGTAGTCAATGCCTAGACCAGTTGTTAATGTATGTTTGCGCGAATAGCCATCCCAACCCGTAAACTTCAACTCAAAACCGTTTGAAAAATCGTGCACGGTTTCCGTACCAATGCCACCTGTAACGGCGCTATGGTCGCCCGTTTGCGTATAATAGCTTGATATGAGGTTCACCTCCTCCAACGACAGCGGTTTGTATTGGTAGGTGGTTGCATCCGCTGGCGCGGTTTGTGAAAAAGCCTGTAAACACGTAATGTAAAGCGCAATGGTTGATAAAAAAAGTTTCTTCATTCAGCTCGGTTTCTTTTTTGATGAGGGGTATCGATTGTTTGAGATGCCTGTGTAAACCACGCACACAAATTTTTGTGCTATTACAGGTATAACGCAACCTTTTACTGCAAGGATTGCTGCCTTTACAACTAAAAGATGCTGTTTAACTTTTTATTGTGCAATTGCGATTGAGCTTTTTTTACAGTTGTTTTTTACCACATCACTCCGGCTGTTTTAACACTCATTTAACCGGCGTTGGCATATAAAAGAACTGCCTCCATTTACGGAGGCAGCAATTTTCAAGGGGAATTTTTATGTTATTTAAATTTAAAGTCAAGTGATATCACATCAGACAACAAGTCGGTTGTTTGTGTATAATGTCCGTAACGGATTTCCAAAGCGCTGAGCTTTGATTTAAATATGCCATCTGGCGGTGCTATCCTTATGTTCACCCCAAAAAAGCCGCTTGTAAAAGCCGAGTAGGCATAATTGCTGGTGTAATACTGGTCGGTAGTTTTGTGCGCTTCGTAGGGCGCAAAGTACTTGGCAGCAGTTTGTGTATAGTATCTGTAAAACGGCGCTACCGAAAAGAAAGGCGTTATTTTATAAGGTACTTCCAAACTTGCAGTGTGGGCTGTAAGGCCCCAACTGTCAGTATAGTAGCGGTAATAAGCCCTCAATATAACTTTGTCGCCCAAAAAGTAATTCAACCGGGCCCCGATGGGTAATTTGTATCTTGTACTTGGCAGGTTCTCAACAGTGTCTTTTCCGGTGTTAAAATAAACACGGTGGAAGGGCAGGCCGAGGTAACCGCTTTGGGCTACCAAATCGAAATTAATACTGCCTTGCAGGCGTTTATTTATAACCTGGGAAAATGAGAAACTACCGCTTACTGTATTTCTTGGTGTGGTTGGTATATGGTATTTTTCTCCGCTTGAATTGGTAGAGGTACCCCCGCTGCTTGTAGTTATTGTTCTGCCGCTTGCAGTTGTGTATACCGTTATCGTGGTTGAATCTGTGGTGGTGGTGGTGGTTTTGCTGCCCGGCACCAGTTCCGACGGATAAATAAGCGTTACCTGGTCTAAATAAGCATTCACTTTTGCACTAAATTCTCCATTGGTATGTGTTTTTTTAGAAAACTGGAAATCCATGCCAAAGGAATGATAATTATACTCCGATGAATAGTACAGGCCTGCCCCCAAGCCAAAGCCCTTGGCTTGGTTATCCATTTCCCAGTTAAGGGAGGGGTAAATACGGCTGCCGCCAGTTTTGGAGGCACCGGTTATGGAAACATATTTTGCAGATGCAGATGTGTGGTAGTCAATACCTAGGCCGGCCGTAAAAGTGTGTTTCTGTTGATGTGCCCCCCAGCCCACAAATTTCAGGTCTATACCGTTGGAAAAATCTTTAACAGTCTCATCCCCAAGCACACCGGTTTGGCCGCCCATCACAGCACTATGGTCGCCCGTTTGGGTATAATAGCTGGAGGCAAGGTTTACCTCATCCAATTTAAGCGGCCTGGATTTGTAAATGGTAGAATCTGTGGCGGTGGTTTGTGCAAATGCATGCAAAAGCATCAAATACAGCGCAATGGTAGATAAAAAAAGTTTTTTCATCCTTTGAGGAGGTTGTGTTTAATGATGGGTATGGTGTTACTAATTGCAGCCGCAACCCCCGCCGGTTTTACCGCCGTTTGCGCCGGATGCCCCTTCCCTGTACGACTCAAAGTTTAATTCATTCTTTTCCACTTTTCGGGATGACAGGCTCATTTCTGAATCATTCAGGCGGCTTTTCTGGTACTCCTTTACATGTGCGCAGGATGCAAAAACAAAGCAGCCCGCAACTACTACAATGGTCTTTTTTAAAAATTGTTTGTACATGATATTATTTGTTATAACGTTTGTTTGATAATTGAAGTTGTAACAAAAAGAGAGGCAAAATATTGCGGGTTGCCAGTAAGCAGCCCTATTGTGCCGACATTTAGTTGCTACATGTTATTTAATGATGCGAATTTTTTTTGATGTGTAAATTTTGTCGTTGTCATCTATCAGCACGGCCTCAATATTGTTCATCTGGTTTATCATATATAATCCAGCCTCAATGCCCATTATGGTAACCGGTGTTGCCATTGCATCGGCAATTTCGGCATGTGGGGCAATTATGGTAACACTTTTAATACCCGTAACCGGCAGGCCGGTTTTCGGGTTTATGGTGTGTGAATATTTTTTGCCATCCACCATAATGTATTTTTCATAATTGCCCGATGTTGCCACTGCCAGGTCTGTTACATTCATATACGAGAAAGCAGTGTTAGCTTCATTGGGGTTTACAATGCCAATCGTCCAGGGTTTGCCGCCGGGTTGGTAACCCCAGGCATTTAAATCGCCTGACGCATTTACCACGCCGCTGGTGCAGCCCATGCTTTTCATAACCTGCTTTGCCTTATCTGCCGCATAGCCCTTGCCTATACCCCCAAAACCAATGCGCATGCCTTTTTCTCTTAAAAAAACAGTGCATTGTTCCCTATCCAGCACAATATTTTTATAATTTATAAGGCGCACCATTTTAAGGGCTGTTTTTTTATCGGGAAGGCTGTTTGCCTGAGTGTCGAAATTCCATAGCTTTTTATCCACCGAGCCGTACGATAAATCAAATGCCCCCTGGGTTATGCCCGAAATACGCTGCGCCCAACAAAACGCTTTTGCCCGCTTTTTTATAATTATTCGCCAATTTGCCAATGGTGGTGGTTTTG
>Ga0364894_10640_pt2 | contig 10760 bp, 10 predicted proteins | sample ExccelJu500001D4_FD_206942 | JGI IMG/M metagenome (GOLD analysis project Ga0364894, IMG submission 206942) | Enriched cells from Trout Bog Lake Hypolimnion, Wisconsin, USA - BchlTB.July16.5000.01.D4 | ecosystem: Environmental > Aquatic > Freshwater > Lake > Hypolimnion/Profundal zone | place: USA...
AAAACAAAAACTGGTAAAAGGCCGAAACGTACTTGCCATACATGTGGCCAATACAGCCGGTGGCGCTTGGTTAGATGCCGGGCTTTCGTACATTAAAAAGGGCAAACAAAACACCAACATAACCGCGGCTGTACAGAAGAGTGTGTTGATAAAAGCCACACAAACCATCTATACATTTACCTGCGGCAGCGCCAATCTTCAGGTAACATTTACCTCTCCGTTGCTTATTGATAATTTAGATATTTTATCAAGGCCTATCTCCTACATCACTTTTAAAGTTTCCACTAACGACGGGCATGAACATGATGCCAAAGTATATTTTGGCACATCTACTGACCTGGCAGTAAACACCGCAGCACAGGAAGTTTCGGTGGATGCATATACTACCGGCGGGTTATCCATCCTAAAAGCAGGTACAAAACAGCAGCCGGTATTGCAAAAGAAAGGCGACGACCTGCGGATTGACTGGGGATATTTATACGCTGCTACACCAATAAGCGAAAATGTATCACAGAACGTTACAGAGGGCAACGACGGTAGCACGGCATTTGCAACAGGCAGTAACAGCGCAACTGCTATTAGCGGTGGAAAACACCTTACACTAAATACAATATTTAATGTTGGCAAAGTGGATTCCAAGCCCAAGGAGAATTTTATGGAACTTGGGTATGACGAACAGTATTCCATACAATATTTCGGCACCAACCTTAAACCATGGTGGACTACCGTGAACAACGGCACATTTGAAGACCTATTAAGCAAAAGTGCCAAAGAATACACACAAGTGCTGCAACAATGCGATGCGCTTGATAAAAAAATATACAATGATGCGGTCGCTTCAGGAGGCGATACCTATGCAAAACTTTGTGTTGCTGCATACCGCCAAAGCATTGCAGCACACAACTTGGTTAAAAGTAGCGACGGCGAACTGCTGTTCTTTTCCAAGGAAAATTTCAGTAATGGTTGTATTAATACTGTTGATGTCACCTATCCCTCCGCGCCGCTGTTTATCAATTACAATCCCGATCTGATGAAGGGCATGCTTAACGGCATATTCTACTTTAGCGAAAGTGGCAAATACACGCAGCCATATGCTGCACACGACCTTGGCACCTACCCGCTTGCAAACGGGCAGGTATATGGCGAGGGTATGCCGGTTGAAGAATCTGGCAATATGATTATACTTACAGCGGCCATTGCCAAAGCGGAAAGCAATGCAGATTACGCAAAAAAACATTGGCAAACACTTACCACCTGGGCTAACTACCTAATGGAAAAAGGGTTTGACCCGGAGAACCAATTGTGTACCGATGATTTTGCAGGCCACCTTGCGCGCAATGCAAACCTATCAGTAAAAGCCATTGTTGGCCTTGGCTGCTATGGCATGCTGGCCCACATGCTGGGTGATGAAACCACTGCAAGCAAATACCACGACACAGCAGCAGCCATGGCAAAAAAATGGGCCTTGATAGCCAATGCAGGAGACCATTATGCATTAACGTTTAATGACAAACATACCTGGAGCCAAAAATATAACCTTGTATGGGATAAGGTGCTTGGCCTACACCTATTCCCCAAAGCCGTATATGATAAGGAAGTAGCTTATTACCTTACCAAACAAAACGCCTTCGGCCTGCCGTTGGACAGCCGCAAAACATACACCAAATCAGACTGGATACTTTGGACGGCCGCGCTTGCCAGCAACCACAGCAGCTTTGAGGCTTTGATTGACCCCATTTACAAATACATACAGCAAACACCCACCCGCGTGCCGCTGAGCGATTGGCACGAAACCACCGATGGCAAACAAGTTGGTTTTCAGGCACGCAGTGTGGTTGGCGGATATTTTATGAAGGTGTTAGAGGATAAGCTGGCGGATAAATAAGAAAGTTTAAGCCATTGCAAACCAGTGTGTAAAGCGGCAACTGATGATAAATTACGAACGCCTAAAAATCAAAATGGTCTTTGCATTAAATGCGAAGACCATTTTGATTTAAAAGAACCATATCATTTACTCATGTATCACCATCAGTGGCACATGGCTGTGAAAAGCAAGTTGCTTGGTATGGCTTTCAGTGAAAAGTTTTTCAAAAAAGTTGTGCTTTTTGGGTATGGTAATAACAAGGTCTGCCTCATTTTCGTCGGCAAAACTGTTTACTGCATCTACAAAATTGGGGCTGTCAACAAAGTGGTATTCTGGGTCGTAGCCGTCAAGCAAATTATCCAGCATCAAGCCTTCAAAAGGCAGCTCGGCAGAAAAATGTTTGTGGTTATGGTCTATATTCAGCACCAGTAATTTTGCCTTTGTTTCATTCAGCAAATGTTTTATTGCTTCAACCGGTGTACTTTCAACCACGTCTTTAAAGTCGCAGGCAAAAACCACTTTATTTATTGGCGTAAACTTAGTGCCGGGTGGCGCAATAATAACCGGTTGGGTGGCCTGCTTTGCAACATTTACGGCATTGCTGCCAATAAGTGTTTCATCAAATTTGCCACCACCTGTTACACCCATTACAATCAGGTCAACTTTGTATTTGCGGCATGTTGCGTTAATACCATCAGCCAAAATATCATATTCGCTAATTGTTTCAAGCTCAATTCCATCAGTACCAAAGCTTTCGACCTCTTTTTTAAATCTACTCAAACCTATCGCACTGGTATCCTTTAGCGTATTAAAATCAATTAACTCCATGGGAACCATGTTGGCATCTGTGGCAATTGGCTGCTGGTAAGCATTGTACAAAATTATCTTTTTTATGCCTAGTTGCTTTGCAAGGCTAACAGCGTAGGATGCAGCATTTTTAGCTACCAGGGAAAAATCAGTTGGAACAAGGATTGTTTGCATAAATGTTTTATTGTGGTGTAACATTAGCAAATGGAACGGCGGGATATATGACCAAAATCATTCATGGAACTGATAAAGTACAAACCCCCTCCATCGGAGTCCTTTGGACTAAAGGGGGGACTTATAAGTAGGTTGCGTTTTTGTCTACATTTTTATCAAAGTACCTTTTCCGGTTGTTACGGCTAGCCACACCTTTTCGTGTAAGAACTACTGTAAATTAGCCATAGCCCTATATATTTTCAATAATCCCTGCAATGCCCTGCCCACCGCCTACACACGCAGTAACCATGCCATATTTCTTGTTCAGGCGCTTCATGTCATTTAGCAATTGCACAGTAAGTTTACAGCCCGTACAGCCAAGCGGATGGCCAAGGGCAATGGCGCCACCGTTTATATTTACTACATCGGGGTTTAGCCCCAGTTCTCTAATTACTGCAATTGACTGTGATGCAAATGCCTCGTTCAACTCAATCAGGTCAATATCGGCCAACGTCATCCCCGCCTGCTTCAGCACTTTTGGTATAGCCGCCACGGGGCCAATACCCATAATGCGCGGGTGTACACCCGCACTGGCACAATTTACCAACCGCCCAATGGGTGTTAAACCCAGCTCATTCACCATCCGTTCGCTCATCACAATTACAAAGGCCGCACCATCACTTGTTTGGGAGGAGTTGCCTGCGGTAACACAGCCGCCCAGTGCAAATGCTGGCTTTAATTTAGCCAGTGCTTCAACCGTTGTATCGGCACGCACTCCCTCGTCAGTATCAACTACATAACTCTTTGTCTTCTTTTTGCCTTTTTCATCCACATACACCTGCTCCACCGTAATAGGTAAAATACCAGGTTTAAAGTAACCATTTTGTATTGCAGTCATAGCCTTGCGGTGGCTATTAAAAGCAAAGGCATCTTGGTCTTCCCTGTTAACCTTAAATTCTTTGGCCACAGCTTCCGCGGTAAGGCCCATGCTTAAGTAATAATCAGGTTCCTCCTTGGCAATGCTGTAGGCGGGCACTGTTTTCCAGCCTGCCGTGGGCACAAGGCTCATGCTTTCTGTACCACCGGCAATTATACATTCGGCCATGCCGGTGCGTATTTTTGCCGTTGCCATGGCAATGCTTTCCAGCCCGCTGGCGCAGTACCGGTTTATGGTAATGCCCGCCACCTCAATACCCAATGCACGCGCGGCAATAATGCGCCCGAACTGTAAGCCCTGCTCTGCTTCGGGTACGGCATTGCCTACTATCACGTCATCAACACGCTTTACATCCAATTGGGGAACGGAGGCGGTTAACCCTTTTATCACCTCTACCGCCAAGTCATCGGGGCGGAAAAACCTAAAACCACCTCTTTTACTTTTGGCCACCGCCGTACGGTAACCCGCTACTATGTAAGCTTCCTGCATGGCAAACGATATTTATAGTAAAAATAATAATAAAGTTGTTTATGCAACTAAAATTAGGTGTTAAGATTTTAAACGTGAATCGTGAAACTTCAATCGTGAATATCGTGAAACGTGAATGTTGTGTGCCGAACTGTGCGATGGAGCCTGACAAGGTCCATAATTCAAGATTGACGTTTTCCTCTGCCTTTAAATAAGGGCTTTTTGACGTTTCCCAATATTCACCATCTCCCCACCATTCACGTTTCACGATATTCACGTTTCACGATTGCCGTTTCACGATTCACGTTTCACGTTTCACGTCTCTTTATTCCATAAAATCCATCCAAATCTCCGTCAATTTTAAGTTCTTTGCAGCATGTTTTATCCCTTGGTCCGCAATATACTTTTTGGGTTTGATGCAGAAGCCGTGCATTATTTCGCCATGAACAGCCTTAAAAAAGGTTGCAGTGTACAGCCTGTTAAAAAGCTGCTACAATCTTCATTCCAGTTTAATCACCCCTCTTTGCAAAAAAATGTATTTGGGTTGAATTTTAAAAACCCGGTGGGGTTGGGCGCAGGTTTTGATAAAAATGCCCTGTTTTTAGACGAGCTGGAAGTGCTTGGTTTTGGCTTTGTGGAGATTGGCACCGTAACGCCTAAACCGCAGGCTGGTAACGACAAGCCGAGGCTGTTTCGCCTAAAAGCGGACAAAGCCCTTATAAACCGCATGGGTTTTAACAACGACGGGGTAGAAATAGTGGCGGAGAGGTTGAGGAAAAGGCAAGAAGTCAATGGTCAAAGGTCAATGGTCAGTGGGGAAGAAGAACGCGAATCATCAATCATTGCCCGAACGGCTTTACCGGGCGGGGTCAATCGTCAATCGTCAATAAGAAAACCATTGTCAGCCCAAATGACCAATGATCAATTGACCAATGACCCAAAAATGATTATTGGTGGCAACATCGGTAAAAACAAGGTTACCCCTAACGAGGATGCCTGGAAAGACTATGAAATATGTTTTAACGGATTGTTTGACTGTGTGGATTATTTTGTAGTAAACGTAAGCAGCCCTAATACACCTGGCCTGCGGGAACTGCAGGAGAAAGACTCGCTGCGCAAAATATTATCCCAACTGCAAAACATTAATTACGGCAAGCCCCTTAAAAAACCCCTGTTACTTAAAATTGCCCCTGACTTAACACCAGAGCAATTAGACGACATCATCAGCCTTGCTTTTGAAGTGAAGCTTGACGGGCTGGTGGCAACAAACACCACCATAAACAGGCAACAACTAAGCGCGGCCGGCAAGGTAAAAAGCGATGCTATTGGCGCGGGCGGCTTGAGTGGCCGGCCTTTGAAAGAGCGGGCAACAGAAGTTGTGCAATACTTAGCCAATGGAACAAAGGGGCAAATACCTATTATTGCAAGCGGGGGCATTTTTACCGGTGCCGATGGGCAGGAAAAATTAGATGTGGGAGCATCCCTAATACAGGTTTGGACAGGTTTTATTTATGAAGGGCCAGCCATAGTAAAAAAGATAAACAAGGTTTTAGCCGGAAAAGTTTGAAATACCCGCGTTAAATTTGATGAAGCTGTTTAGACTTTTTATATCTAATCAATTTGGTCCATAACTACACTTAGGCTTAAGCCTAATCCGCTGCCGCAAATTGGTATAACCCAAGGTTTAAACCTTGGGTTAAGTTAAGAAGGGTCGGATGGCTTTAGCCTAAGAGATAAAAAATTTAAACAGAAAATTATAGTATTTGGAAGAAAATGTAAGGTATAGCAGCTTAAATATAAATGTTGCACTTTTAGAGTATGCCTAACCCAAACATTAGAACTCACTAACTTTTAAACACCAACATACCATTATGAGCCAACTTTTTACGATAGACGCGCTGGTTAGCCTTTTAACATTAACAGTACTTGAAATTGTATTGGGGATAGACAATGTGATATTTGTTTCCATCATTATGAACAAGATGGACGGCCCCAAGCAAAGGCTTTCTGCGCGCCGTATATGGATGTTTGCGGGCATAACCATTCGTATTGGGCTGTTGGCCCTGTTAACCACACTAGTTACCCACGGCAGTAAAGAATTATTTGGGGTTGATTTTAGTGGCAGGCACATTGGGTTTTCATTACGCAACATCATTATGTTTGCGGGCGGCCTTTTTCTGTTGTATAAAACAGCCTCGGAAATACACGAAAAATTTGATGAACCAGACGAACATGCAGGTGTAAAGCCAAAAAGCAGTTCATTCGCCGCTTTAATAGTGCAGATTATTTTAGTGGATACCGTTTTTTCTTTCGACAGCATCATTACCGCTGTAGGCCTCGCCAACCATGTGGAAGTAATGATGGCGGCGGTAATCATCGCCATGATACTCATGTTTTTCTTTTCGGAGAAAATCTCTGGGTTCATCCATAAATACCCTTCGCTTAAAATGCTCGCCCTGTCGTTTTTGCTGATGGTTGGCTTCAGCTTGTTTTTTGAAGGACTTGAACCAATACACGGCAGCCATATTGATAAAGCTTATATTTATTTTGCCATGGCGTTCTCCTTTGGGGTGGAATTGTTAAACATACGCCTGCGCAAAAAAACAAAAAAGGCTGAATAGGCTTCTTTTTGTACTTATCGTTCCAAAATAACAAAGCTTTTACATTACCATGACAGGCAGCCCTTGCTAATGTGCGCAGATAGCCTACTTTTGCATCTGTAATGTTACAGGTACTAGACATATTAAAAGTAGCGCACCGCAATGCAGTTGAACCGAGTATGAACTTGTTGCACATGAAAGAGCAGCACATTCCCGGTTCTATACAGTATGTTGTTCGCCGCTATTACCCCCAGCAAGCTTGGAACAGTGATGACACTGGCATGATGGTGTACCATTACAACGAAAAAACAGCCAGCGAAAACTTTTTGGAGCTGCGCTTTTGCATTAGCGGCAACAAGTATTGTTTTGAAAGAACCTGCTCGCAGTGTAAGGAACTGCCCACACAAAATTGCAGTGGCAAACACGAAACTGTGGATGTGTTCTCCTTCCATTTCTCATCGACATTTTTGCATCAGTTTGTGCATAATGTAAAACTTAGCAACCGTAAGGACGAGGTACTGGCATTTAAGCACCCCAACTCATTTACCAAAATATTCCCCATTTGCAGCCGCAAGCGCATGACGCTGGACTCATTGTTGAACCACAGCTACAGTGGTGCCATGGAAAATATTTACACCAATGCCAAGGTGCACGAGTTATTGTTATACAGCTTGGAGTGTTTGGTAGATGAAAAGGAAGAAGGCTTTGCCTGTAAGTTTTTAGATGACGCGTTTGGCCGCGAGCGTATATACCAAGCCCGCGAAATACTGCTGCAACATATCGGTGACCCCATTACCATAAAAGAGCTTAGCCGTAAGGTGGCCATGAACGAATGCTACCTGAAGAAAGGCTTTAAGGAAATATTCGGCACCACCATTTTCGATTTTTACCAGCAGCAGCGCATGGAACATGCGAAATACCTGCTGTACGAAAAAGGTCTCAGCGTTACTGATGTGTCGGCGCTGTTGGGTTATTCCTCCATCTCCCATTTTTCTGCTGCTTTTAAAAAGCATACGGGTTTAAAACCCTGTGAATTGTTGCGATAAGCAGCTCTACCCAATCGTTTTTTATTATAAATTCATAAAAGCTATTCCGCTTTTCGCTGTTTTTTATAACAATCCTTCCATTTTTTTCTGTTTACTTTTGCCCCAAAATACTCAAACAATGAAGAAGGTTTACCTGCTTGCAGCAGCATTTCTTGCCATTACTGTTTTAAGCCATTCGCAAATCAACACCCCGTCGCCAAGCCCCACCCAAACCATCCACCAGCAGTTTGGGCTGGCCGCCATCGACCTTTCGTATTCCCGCCCGGGTGTAAAAGGTCGCAAAATATTTGGCGACCTAGTACCTTACGGCAAAGTATGGCGCACCGGCGCCAACGGTGCCACTACCATAACCTTTGGGGATGATGTTATTATTGGCCAAACCAAAATTGCACCGGGCAAATATGGCTTGGTAACCATACCGGGCAAAGACGAGTGGACTATTATTATTACCAAACAGCTTGACATTACCAACCCTGCGGCCTACAAACCGGAGAATGACGTGGTTAAGGTTTTGGCAAAGCCTTCTACCATTGGCCATTCGGTTGAAACTTTTACCATACAAATTGATGATGTACTGCCCACCAGTTGCACATTATGGATGACTTGGGAAAATACCGCCGTGCCCTTGCGGATTAAAACCGATATAGATGCCAAGGTAATGGCCCAGATTGACACCGCCATTGTGGGTGCCAACCCGCCTTATTATGCTGCCGCCAGTTATTATTTCAGCAACGGGAAAGACCTTGCCAAGGCAAAAACCTGGGCACAGAAGGCCACTGAAACCAACCCCGATGCGTATTATATGTTTTACTTATTGGCAGAAATACAAGAGAAACTGGGAGATAAAGCCGGGGCAATTGCCACTGCTAATAAATCAATAGAGCTTGCAAAAAAAGCGCCCAACGTTGATTATGTGGCGTTGAACGAGAAGCTGATAAAGAGGTTACAATAAAGACAAATTGATACCCAAATAGAATGCGGCTGACCCAAACATTTTGGTCAGCCGCTTTTTATTTTTTCCCACCTTGGCGGCTTTGCGCCTTGGCGTGAAACCATACTTCCTCGCTCCGCCTATGGCGGAGTTTTTATTTTCACGCAAAGGCCCAAGGGCGCAAAGCCCTAAGCCACTATAACCATTCGGGATGTTCAGCCCAAACATCAGTTCGGACTGAATATTTAGTAGCTATTTTATCTCTTCCCATCTTTCGCCGGCCACAATATCCCATTATCGCCCAGCCAGTCGGCAAGGCGTTGCGGCCAGGTTTTTATGGAAGCCAGTTTTGAGCGGTTGCCCATATTAAAGCCGTGGCTGCCTTGAGTATAAATATGCAGTTCCACCGGAACTTTTGAAGCCCGGAATTTTTGGAACAGGCTGATGGTTGATTCCGAACAGCATGGGTCGTCGTTGGCGGCCAGTAAAAAGGCCGGGCCTGTACCGGCGGGTATGGTATCTGGCAAATAGTGCGGGCCGGGGTAAATAAGTATTTCAAAATTAGGCTTGCCGTTAAGCCTGTCAATCTGGTCAGCAGCCATGGCATCACCCTTGCCGGGTGCGTAAGCAATCATATCGGCCACTTCGCCGCCGGCTGAAAAACCCATTATGCCAATACGGGCGGTATCAAGTCCCCACTCAGCCGCGTGGCTGCGCACCAAACGCATAGCCCGGTAAGCATCCTGCTTGGGGTGTACATCCACTTGGTAGGGCGAGGCACTGTCGTTACCCAGTCGGTACTTTAGCACAATGGCTGCCACGCCCAGACTGTTTAAAAACTGGGCAGGCTCGGTACCTTCTGCATTATACACCAACAGCCGGTGGCCGCCGCCGGGGCAAATAACCACCGCTGCGCCAGTTGCCTTTTCCTTAGCAGGCAGGTAAACCGCCACAGATGGGTTATTGATGTGTTTAACCCAATAATCCTTTGCCTGTTCCGGCTCATTTTTCAGCTTTTCAAAACCCGGCGCACCATTGGGCCAGAGGGGTATTTGCAAGGGCGGCGTTTGTGCAAATAAAACGGCCGGCAATGCAATTATAAATAGGCAAGCGGTTAAGCGTAGTAGCATATAGCATTTTTTGTGGCTTAAAGTTACAGTTTAAAACCAGCAACACGCAGAGACCGGCCAAGCCTAACTATTTTATTAGCCCACCGGCCAACATAGCGAAGGACAAAGGGAACATTCTTAAAACCCAGCGCGCTTTACATCAAAAATACCCTACCTTAATATTTAAAAACTGCTATTAAGGCTCTTTATTGCCAAACAACTGTCGAGCTGTTAAAACACCTTCCTTTTTTAAGCGGAATAAATCCTCAACGTAATTGCCATAAACAGCTATGGCTTTGTCTCCAAGGGTTTTATAATAGGGAGTTAGATAGTTAATTGTGAAATACTTACCGTCCTGATTTCTTATTTTGGTAGGATAGGATACCTCTTGTATAAAATCAATTTTTTCGGGCTTTATATTGGTGTGTTCGTTATATGGGTGCCCGTAGTCTTCGCTGTAGCTACCTGCCCAACGCCCATTTCTGGTTCTGTATACATCGGCGTATTGATATTTTTCTTGGTAATACTTACCGGTTTCTTTGTCTTTGGAAACAAACAACAACACATTTTTATATCTGGCAAATGGAAATTCTCCATAATGGTCGTAGGCCTCAAACTCAATGGTACAGTTTGAATAATCACCATAAATTTTCTCCAAAATCTTGTATTTGGCTATAACGCCGTTATCGAAATCACCTTGATGATAGGGTAGTTTCTCTACATCTATTTTTTCTCCTACAAAAACAAAGAGTGTGTTATTTCGCTCATTTTTGTTTGTCAAATCCTTTGCAAAAAGAGATGGTGTATTTTCGTGTTCGCAACTCGCCAAAGCCAAAATACTTAAT
>Ga0364894_10698_pt1 | contig 10738 bp, 2 predicted proteins | sample ExccelJu500001D4_FD_206942 | JGI IMG/M metagenome (GOLD analysis project Ga0364894, IMG submission 206942) | Enriched cells from Trout Bog Lake Hypolimnion, Wisconsin, USA - BchlTB.July16.5000.01.D4 | ecosystem: Environmental > Aquatic > Freshwater > Lake > Hypolimnion/Profundal zone | place: USA...
AAATAGTTAGCGTAAAGAGTATAATTACCTAGCCGGTAAATGCAAGCGTGCATAACAACATAAAATGTAAAACGGTCAATGCCCAATACTATGGTTTTACCGTAAAAACTATCTACGAAATCACAATACCAATTTGCAATAACCCACAACTACTTTTTGGGTTATTGTAAATTGGTATATTGATTGGTTTTATACGGCGTTACTCCCCTATTTAAATTTATACTAAACACCCGTTACCGCATCAAGTACATTTTTCCATAACCGCTTTTAAAGTATTGGTCGGTATTAACTTGGTTGCCCGAGGGGTCGTAAGTCGCGAATTTACTCAACGACTGGCCGTTTAGGTTGGTTATTACCCGGTATAAATAAATACCGTTGGCCAATTTTTGCCCATATTGGTTGGTACCGTTCCATTTAAATTGGGTAATATTTCTGCCTATGTGCAAAGGCCCAAGTTCCTCATTGGTTACATCTCTTACAATTTTACCAGTTATTGTTAGTATCTGAATTCGAATATTCTGCGGTACCTGGCTGCCTGTAATAGTAAACACAAATGCTGTTGAAGTTGTAAATGGATTAGGGTAGTTAAACACATTGGAAATCATGGGTTTATTATACACCATAAACGATACAGAATACCCTGTATTGCCAGCTTGGTTACCCGATTTGTCTTTGCCGCCTACATACAAAGTATAAATACCATCCTGGGTCAAGTGCGGTAAAAAATCAACCTGTGCTATATTTTCCGTAGCACCGGCCACCGCGGGGGTGAACCTTAGCGTATCTGTATTATAAGGAAACCTTCTAAGCGTGCCATCGGGGTACAACAGTTGTACTGTTACAAAAGAGGTATCGTTCAGCAACAGATATTTTGACGGCTCCTTCATCCTGATGATGATATGTGGGGCCGCCGATATAATGTCATTATTTAAAATATGCACTCCATCAAAAGTTACATCCAGCGTGGGCTTTAAATTATTCGCCTGCACGTAAATATTCCTATAAAAGAAATTATTGAACAGGTATTGTTCCGGCTGGTCGTTGGCAGGGTTTACATCCACATAAAAATTATTCAGCCCGGTAAAATTTTGGGTGTTAAGCGTATATTTTACAGTGGCAGTATCCCCGGGGTTTAGCTTTTTTAATTTACCAATCGGCAATACAATGGTAACGTTTGACGAATTGGTTAACGTCATATTTACTTTTATGCTATCCGCAAACGGCACATCACTTACATTTTTAAAGGCAACGGCAATGTTGGCTGTTTGGCCAACACCCAATGTATCGCTGAAATTATACAGAATATTTGGCGCTATGGCCCCTTCCGGCACTGGGTCGTACAGCAAACGCCAATAGCGCAACTGGTAAGGTGTTAGGTTTATGCTGTCTGCATTACGCATGCTTAGCTTTATGTAGGGATAAGTTGTTGCGCTAACGGAGGAAATATCAAAGTCCTGTTGTTGGGTGCTTAAGGTGTAAAGCACATTTTGAACACCGCCTGAAGTTATACCAATCACTTCAACAGATGCATTGTCGCCCGGTTTTGCGTCAAGTGAATAGCCCCTCCATTTTACTTGCTTCCAAGTTTTGGCGGGGCCAAAGGCCGGTGAAGTAATAGTGCCTAAAAAGTCAGGGGTGGTAATATTAAGGGTGGTATCCAACACATCCGTGGTGCCTTTTGTAAAACTATAAACCGGTATAAATGAAGCAGTATTCTTTTTATAAACAAACACCCAGGCTCTTGTAAACGAGTATTCGTCCAACCCCGCAAAACCCGCATTTTTGAGACTGTAATACAAATTGGTGCCGTTTACAAGTGGGTCTGTCTTCCAAACAGGCGCAAATGTTTGGGCATCATAAGGCTCGTTTATAATAACCCTGGCTGTCACAACATAGCCGGCTGGCACCCAGCTCATAAACGCAGCCATTTGGTTACGGCCGGTAATGGTATTATAGGCAAACTCAAAATTGTATTGGGTACCGGGGTGGCTTGCCGGGCAATCGGCCGCACTTTGCATAAAGCCTCCATAATTGGGTCCTCCGTAATCGACTGTTGAAGGCACCGGCTGGTTGTAAAACGGCTTGAGCGTTATGGGGTCAAACACATTAAATATGATTGAATGCCCCAAACAAGCAGATACAGTTACCCGGCTGTTGTTAACGATAATGGCAAACGAACCGTCGTCAGCCTGGTTGCTGCCTTCAACGCCGTTATATACCGTGTTGGTCATGCGGAAGGTATTAATAACCTTGTTATACTTCCACTGCCTGCTGGCGCTATCAATATATATATTATTGACGCTTGATTTTAAATGCTGGTATAAATGCAATTGGTTAAACCCGTAGCTGCTGCCCGCCAGGTAAACAAAGCTGCTGGTGTTCCAAACATACGACCCTGATGAAGGCACCGGTGCTACACGCCAATAATACACTGTGCTGTCAGTAAAAATGATGCCGGGGTCAAACTCAATCTCCCCACCAACCGAGGTTACCGTTTTGGTTATTTTGAAGGAAGAATTAAATAGCTCGGTGGTATCCAGCTCCATAACATACTGGCTCATTGGTAGAATCGCATTAGCGGTGGAGGCAACCAGCTTGGCGCTGCTTTTGTTTATGATAGCAAAATTGTAGGGATAAACCGGTGTTAACGCATTTTGGAATACATAAAAAGACTTTGTGATACTATTGTTGGTTAGGGTTATTTCCGAGTAAGCTGTGTCGTAATCAATTGACACGGTTAATTGGTTTTGGCCGATATCCCTTATGGGCACGATTGGCACGTTCAGGCTTATTGAATCTTTAAAAACAACTGCTGCTATTTTCTTGGATAAAATTACGGCCTGGGTGCCATTGGGATACTGGCGCGTAATGCGGATTGAAACCGAATCATTGGCAGGTAGTGCCATTCCCAGATTATAGAAATAAGCCTTTACATTAAAGCTGCTGTCGGCCACCGAAATAAAACTTGGGCTGATGATAACCCCAGGGTCCTCCACCGCAAAATCTGGCTTTTGGCTTGCATTAATTTTAATTGCAGGGTCACCATGCAAAACATTTTGCTCTGCATGCAGTATATAGGTAATGGAGTCGTTTATGCCACCAAACCGTGCGTTTACCAGAGCGTTGAGACCGGCAGAAATATTTACACTTAACGGCTTATTATACCCTGAGGATGCGAGATTATTATAAAACGCTGTGTTGTAGGTATCCAAGTAACTTTCCACGCCAAAACTGGTGCTGGCCAAAAAGCCAATGGCACCACCGTTGCCATACAGTACCCAACCTTCAGATAACGATGTAATGGATGATAACCGCGTACTGTCGAACGAAAAGATATTACCGGCGTTACACCCGTTTATAATAAACAAGGGGTACTTGCCGGCATTGTTATAGAGTTGCCAGTTACCCAGGTTGTAATCAAGGGTGGTGGCTGCAGAATGCCCAAAATAATTAAGAATACTTACGCCATTTGTAAACAGTTGCTGTAGCAATTGGCTGGCTGCGTAGGCAGAACTTACTGTGGTAGTATTAAAGCTATATACATTTGCACCAAATGAAGGGCCGCTTATAATATTGGCGTAATTATTTTCTTCGGCAGTCAATGATTGGTCAAGGCCGGGGTCGGAATTTGCACCCACCACATGTATCATGGTTTTCATCCATGCTTTATTATCCACTGTTTGCAAACTGCTGGCCTGTTGCTGCTCGTACGTTTTTATCTTATTTAAGTATCCGGATAGTTCAGAGGGGTTTATGGCAGCTATCCTGCCAATGGGGGTTGCAGGTATGGGGTCTAACGTTTCCGATGCCAGCAACACATCCGAGGCTGGCCAGCCAAAAGTAGGCACCAAGTTAAGTTGCTCGGCATATTTTGAACTTTCGTTCAACCGGTATTCAAGGTAGGTAACGGCTTTGCCAATCAATAAGCAATACTTTGGCTTTACACTAAAGCTATGCCGTGCAAACCGCAAAAAGTTCTTTATGCTTAACGGGTTTTTCTTAATGCCAAAACCAAACTGGTCTACCAGTTCATCAATGTCATATACCGTTGCACGGTAACCGCCTCCCGCTGCGCTGGCCCGGTAGCTGCGGTATTGGCCTGCGGTGCTGTCGGCTGCAAAAAATATTTTGTTGGCAATAATAATATAATCGCCCTGGTTGGCCGCAAGGCTAAAGTTTTTAAAGTTGTGGCTAGTTAAGTTATTAACGGGTAAAATGTTGGAAGCGTCTTCGCTCACCAGCACAAATTGCCTGCTAACCGCAGATGGGGGCAAAGCAAACTGAAGGATATTTGGGGAAGCTATTTTTGCTGCGTACCGCTTATTGTTTGCCAAATCGTATAAATATGGTGTTGCTTTGCCGGCATTGAAATTAGTTATCTCCAAATAGTTACCCATGGCAGTGGCGGGCATATTGAATGCAAAATTTGAAGCATTGCCAAAATTGAACAACCTTGGATAAGCAAGGTCGATAAATCCCACCGCAATCCTGTCATTGCCATTGGCCGTACTGTTATTCTTTATTGAAAAAGAAACCGAAGGATTATTAAGCACCGAGGGCGGGATAGAAGTATTGGTAAAAACGCCTGCATCAACGGCACCCAAAGCGCTGTCAACAATTTTTGTATTATTTATAAATGCTTGCACCGTCCGGTGAACACCAAGATACGAATTACCCGTAGCGCTCATCCTAAATGTGGCATTCGGGCCGTTGGCAGCTACATATAAATTACCTGCAGCCTTTGTATAAGGCGTAGAGGGATAAATATCATTGGTGGCCCAAAACTCCCCCTTGTCATAGGAAGACGAATATATATATTCCCCAAAGTTTTGGGGCAGGCCATAGTTTATATTTTCTTGAAAATCAACCCTGTAATCATATATAAAATAAGGCTCCGCCGGTAGTACGTTGGCTGCAACATTGTTTATATCATCAACAATGCGGCTGTTGTTGCCGCCTGGGTTAACGGTTAAAAAATAAGCGGCGGTATCTGTTTCCAAACTAAGCGCATCCGACAATTGGTTGGCCGGATTCTTATATAAAGGCTTGTCTGGCTTTCCGTCATTTTGTACTCCCCAAAATTCAAGGTACCCGTTGGCCGGCAATACGCCTGATGGCACACTTGTATAAATAGCCACTTGCTGCCCATTTCGCCAAAGCTGAAACTGCTCCGCCGGTATGCTGCCCAACCCTGCAGAGGAAAGCACATTGGCACTTATCTGGTAAAGGCCTGTGGTGCCTACTTTAAACTTATAATAGGTTTTTGAAAAGTCAATCCATTCATTATTGTAGGTTTGGGCCCCAACATGTAGGCTTACAAGCCCCAACAGCAATATAATGATGCTTTTTCTCATAATTTAGGGTAAATATATTTTCTTGGGTTTTGGTGGATCTGCTTTTGGCAACGTGGGTATATACACTTTTTTGTGGGATGAGCCTTCCCTGTCCCTCGGCACAATATCAAGCTTTAAGGAAAACACATGGGTGTATAATGGGCTCGATTGGTTGGCAAGGTTGGTGAAGGCATAATCAATAGATACATTGCCAAGCCTGAACCCCGCCCCTATTGATGGCTGGAAAATCCATACCTTTTTTTGGTTGAGAGTATCCCCGTCGGCCAATGCTTTTTGAAAGTTGGAGGCCCCTGCCCGTATAAAAACGGTGTTGTTTATGTTGGCTTCCAGGCCCACCTTGGGGTCGATACTTAGAAAATCTGAGCTAACAATGGTATTCCGTTTGCCGTCTGCGGTAATATTCAGGTCTGTCTCAGCCAGCAAATGAAAGTTGTCGCTAAAAGCGAAGTTATACCCAGCGGCTAATGCAAGGGACGGCGAGGTGAGCTCGGTTGATTTTACAGGAATATCATTATTTGTCAAATACAATACCTGCTTTTCAGCGTCGGTAAAGGTAAAAGACCATGCGTTAAATGTGGTGGTAATGTCCTTCAAAACGGCACCAAAGCGCCAGGTGGGTGTTTTATACATCAACGCGGCATCAAAACCAAAGCCCCAGGCTGTGGCAAAGCTGCCCACTTTACGGTAAATTATTTTTGAATTTGCACCCCAGCTAAACAGTTTGTCATCTTCATTTTTAATTACCTGGGCATACGACAGTAAAAATGCGTAGTCGGCTGATGAAAATGCCTGTATGTTATTATAATTGATAGAACCGTCGGGCTGCACCAAAAAAAGCGTATTAGGTATATCATCCACCCCAAAACGAAGCACACTAATGCCCAATGTTTTATTGCCGCCGTTGATGGGGAATGCCGCGGACAAAAAGTCGTATTTGCCAATACCTGCAAAATAATCAGCGTGCATTGCCGCCACGGATGGGTATTGGGATACATTAACCAAGCCTGCGGGGTTCCAGTAACCGGCGGTGGCATCATCCACACCCGCCGCCTGGCTGCTGCCCATGCCAAGCCCCCTTGCCCCCGCGCCGATATTTAAAAAGTCGTTGGAATATTGTACAAACTGTGCATGGGTATGTGCAGCACATAACAGTATGCCCTGTAGCAAGAAGAACAGCCGGCTTTTATTTCTCATAACACGCAGGTTGCAACGATAGTTTCTTATATAACATACTGTTGTAAATTGTTATACGCTTTATAGTGCTATTTTAGTATGTGGTACCTCAACAATTATTTAGGGCGTAAACCAAATTTTGATTGTAATAATCTGGTTTACGCCCATTATTTATTTATTATTAAAATAAAACGCCTGTCGACAAATTAATCCGCGTGCTTTTGCAATTTGAATGTTTGCAAAACGTTGCCGTTATTAACCTGTACAATATATGTGCCTGTTGAAAGCTTGCTTACATCAAGTGTGGCCGATGTTCCATTAAACGTTTGCTGTAACAATTTCCTGCCAGAAAGGTCAAACAGGGTAACTACACTACCGCCCGTGCTACCGCCTTTTACTGATATGTTCAACTTGCTGGCAAAAGGATTGGGGAAAACATTTACTGCAAATGCAGCACCAAAATTTATCGACACTATATTGCTATAGTTAAACAACCCATCCTTGTCAACCAGCTTAAGCCTGTAGTAATTTTTGCCTTCTACGGGGTTATTGTCAAAAAAGCTGTAACTCTTCACTGCTAAATTGCTGTTAACCGCAGCCACATTGCCAATGGTAGTAAAGCTTCTGCCGTCTGTACTGCGTTCAACCCCGTAATGGCTAAAATTAATTTCATTGGCCACTTTCCAGTTAAGCATCACACCTTTGCCATCCTGTGCCCCCGTAAAATCAATCAAATGAACAGGCAGATTTTTCTCACGCTGGATGAACACATATTTATACAAAGTGTTGTTGAACAAGTATTGTTCGGGCTGGTCATTATCAGGGTTAACCGACAAATAAATATTGTATCTGCCTTGGGGAATAGCAGTAACATCAGCCAGAAAACTAACCGCGGTGGTATCCCCTGCAACCAATGCCTTTGTACGTGCAGCAGGTAGCGAATCAACAATATTTCCGGTGGTATCGTACAAAATGAATTTCACTTTCAGCGAATCAAAGTTTGATACACTTACATTTTTAAACACCACATACCCTTGTAATGTGTCTGGCTGCGTATTTATGGGGTGTAACACCTTAATGGTATCAGGCAAACCTACGCCTATATTCGCGGCTAGGCCACCCTCGGCCACTGGTGTGTATTCCACCAGCCAATTTTTTAATTGGTAGGGGATTGACGTGATGGAATCCTGCGTGCGCATCTGCAGTTGGATGTATGGATAATCCGTTGCACTTACTGCTGAAATATCCTGTTGGGTCTGGGTTTTGTCAACGGTATATAAAACCTTGCTGTTGTTGTTTTTATCAATGCCTAAAATACTAAAGCTTGTTACATTATTTGTGTTGACATCTGCACCTAGCCAGCTAACATTGCTCCATTTTTTTGCAGGCCCAAATTTGGGTGATGTTACATACCCAAGGGTATCTGTCACCGGTAGATTCTCTGATAGTAAAATGGCATCATATAATCCTTGTGAGAAAACTGACACGGGAGAGAAATTAGCAGAATCGTTTTTCTTGAACATAAAGATATAGCTACGCGCGTAACTAAAGCTATCAATCAATATACCTTGTGCTTTTAATCCAGCATACAAAGTGTTGGCAGCCCCATATATTGTGCTGTCGGCGGCCCACTCGGGGGCGTAATCACCATAATCAGTGCTTCTGGCAATAACATAGTCGCCGTTATTTACAAAATTGTCTAAAAAGGTTTTGGCGTTATTTCTACCGGCGGCGCTGGTAATATCAAACTCAAAGTTATTTTCAGTTTCACCAACCTTACAACTGGCGCCTGATCCAAACAGGCTTCCTGGGTTTGGCCTTGTTGCCAACGACACTGGATTGAATACGTTAAAAATTATCGAGTGGCCAACGCATGCACTCTCCGATACAAATGTTCCATTAATGGCAATACTAAAATCATTGTCTTCACTTCCGCTAAAGCCGTAAACGCCTTGTTTAACAAAAAGGTTGTTGGCAGCAGTGCCAAAGGCAAATTGCCCTGATGGCGTTAGCACTATATTGCTATTGGCTGACTGGAGGTGCTGGTAATAATGCGCCTGTTCAAAACCCTGGCCCGCACCACTTTTATGGATAAAGGAAAACATATTCCAATGCTGGTTGGTATCGGCAATGGCGATGCGCCAGTAATACACTGTATTGTTAAGGGTTAGAGAGATATTGGTAAATGCCAATACACCGCCTGATGATGTACGGTAAAATGATTTTTTAGCACCCGAATTAAACATTGCCGTGGTATCTAATTCCATCACATATTGCTTTACTGTATCCAGGGGGTCGGCGGTAGAAGCCGAAAGTGTAACGACATCAGTTGGCACTACAGCATAGTTAAAAGGAAATATAGGCCGTATTTCGGCAGTGGATACAGGTACTGTTATTTGCGCAACATTGTTGGCATAGGTGGTTTCGCTAACAGCGTTGCTATCGTTAATGGAGGCTGTTAGGTTAATGCCGCTGTTATCTCGGTTGGCCACAATAGGCAGCCTGACCGTAACAGAATCTTCCATTTTGAGCGTTGCGAATTCCTTGCTGAAAACAATAATGCTTTTGCCATTAGGCATTTTTCTGGACAACGAAAAGTGCACAGAGTCGTTTGTCGCCTTACCTAAGTTGTGTACGAGTATTTTAACAGCAAACGAATCATCTGCAACGGATACAAATGACGGGGTAACTGTAAAGTCTTCAGCCACCACGGCATAATCCGGCTTGGTAAAGGAATTGAGTTTTAATGCCGGGTCGCCTTGAAAAGTGTATTGCTCGGCATGTACCCTTCCATAAAAATCCGAGGGCCCAACAATGTTAAAGCCGTTTGAAACAGCATCCTGCATAATTTGGCCAAAACTCTTTCCATACTGCCGTAGGCCGATAGAACGGTAGATTTCTTTGGTATAGATGTCTAAATAACTATCTGCGCCATAGCTTGTGGTGGATTCAAAACCGATGGAGCCAGATGCAGGCGAAAGCACGAATTTTTCGGAGATGGTGGATAATGTAGAAAGCCGGCCGGCATCATAATCAAATATATTACCTGCCAAACAGCCGTTTATAATAAACACGGGATATTTGCCATTGTTTTTAAAACTTTGGGGAGCGGCCAGACTAAAATCAAGGTTGGTAGCTGATGAATGGCCAAAATAGTTTACAATGGAACTGCCTTGGTTAAAAATATTATCAAAATTGCCAAGTTGCTGTGCATAGGTTGTAGGGCTGCCCGATTTACTAAAGCTGGTTACATTGGCACCAAAAAGCGTATCGGCAATAATATTTTTATACCCTTGCATATACCCGTCCCACCTGGCGCCGTAAACAGGGTCGTTGCCGCCTGTTAAATGCAAAACGTTTTTCATCCATCCTTTGCTGGCCGGTGTATTGGTGGTACTTTGCTGGGCTGCCTCAAACTGTTTTATTTTGTCTAAATAAACACCTACCTCGTTTGCGCTAACTACGGAAAGCCTGCCAATTGGCGTGGCCGGAACCGGATCGTAGTTGGGAGAGCTTAAAAGGTTATCCGACCCCGGGTGTCCAAAGGTAGGCACAAGGGCTGTTGCATACACAAGCGGGTCATTTTCAAGCTGCCTATATTGCGTATAGTCTATCCCCTTGCCTATTAAAAACACATATTCCGGTGTTATTGCAAACTTACTTCTTGCAAATTGCAAAAAGCCCTTAATGGCAGAAGGATGCCTTTTTATTCCCCAGGCAAACTGGTCTTCCAACTCTTCAATATCAAAAACTTTAGCAAAATACCCTCCGCCTGCGGGCGAGGCGCGGTAATCCCTGTATTGTTGCACATAATTGGTGGAGCCGCTGCCATATAAAAGTGGATTAGAGATAATAAGATAGTTTGCCTGGTTGGCAGTAGAAGAAAAATCAGTAAAGTTTTTGGTTTGGAACGCCGTAATATTAGTTGCCGCCGACCCATCGTTTGCTATTAATGCCAAGCGGTATTGGGCTGAAGAAGGTTGTAATAAAAAAGCCATGGTGTCGCCGGATACTTGCGCAATATACCGTGTACCGTTAGTAATATCGTATAACACCGGCGGTACACCGTTTGATTGAAAATCGGTTATTTTTATTAACCGGCCGGTGTCTGAGGCTGCCAAATAAAATTCAAATACCGGCACGCCCAAAAAGTCAAAAGTCCTTGGATAATCAAATTCCCATGAAATAACGCAGGCATTGTCACCAGGTGA
>Ga0364894_10701_pt1 | contig 10684 bp, 10 predicted proteins | sample ExccelJu500001D4_FD_206942 | JGI IMG/M metagenome (GOLD analysis project Ga0364894, IMG submission 206942) | Enriched cells from Trout Bog Lake Hypolimnion, Wisconsin, USA - BchlTB.July16.5000.01.D4 | ecosystem: Environmental > Aquatic > Freshwater > Lake > Hypolimnion/Profundal zone | place: USA...
ATGAGAAAAATTCTCCTTGTTTTACCCTTTTTAATGGAGATTGTGGCTTGCTCCACTCCACCCGAAGTCGCACAGTGGCGTGGTCCAAACCGTGACGGCAGTTATCCCGGCACTGGTCTGCTGAAACAATGGCCCAAAGAGGGGCCCCAGCTTCTCTGGGCTAACGACCAGGTGGGTGACGGTTACGGCTCACCTGTCGTAACTCATGATGCGGTATTTGTTACCGGGGCGATCGACAGTACGGCCTTTCTCTTTTCGTTCGATCTCAAAGGAAATCTTCTCTGGAAATCGCCCTATGGTCCCGAATGGACCCAGGGATTTCCAGGTTCCCGCTCTGCCCCGACCGTAGTGGATAACCTGGTTTACGTCTCATCGGGAAAGGGTGAACTGGCTTGTCTGGATCGTAAAGATGGCCGCAAAATATGGTCAGTCAATCTCTTTTCCGATCTTCACGGGAAAAATACCATGTTTGGATACTCGGAAGGGCTGGTCGTTAAGGATCAGATGATCTACTGCTCACCCGGTGGCGCCGACACTAATGTGGTTGCTTTGGACCGTTTTTCGGGAAAACTGATCTGGAAATGCAAGGGGATGGGACAGCTTTCGGCATTCTGTTCCCCGGGAATCATTCAACATCCGAAACACAATATCCTGCTCACCTTTTCCGAGTTGTCGATGCTGGGAATCGATGCGGATAATGGAAAACTTCTTTTTACCCATAAACAGGATACGGCAGGTAACGTCCACTCCAATGCCCCGATCTATCAAAACGGGTACCTCTGGTATGTAGCGGGCGACGGTAACCGCACGGTAAAACTTAAACTGGCAGACGATGGTGAAAGTATCACCGAAGTCTGGCGCTGCCTCCCATTCGACAATATCATGGGGGGAGTGGTGCAGGTTGACAACCATTTAATTGCAACCGGGCACCGCCGGCTGGAGCTGATGTCGCTCGATATGGAGAGCGGCCAGGTAACCCGCCAACTGAAAATTGGCCGTGGGTCTACGATATTTTCCGACGGAATGATCTATCTTTATGATGAAAAAGGGAATGTGCACCTTGTCGATTCTGCCGGAGGAGCTCTCAAAGAGATTAGCGCATTTAAGATTAACCGGGGGACCAAAGAGCATTTCGCACATCCGGTTATTGGCAATGGTACCCTCTTTATCAGACATGGAAAGAGTTTAATGGCTTACAATCTCAAACAGACATGAGAAAAACATCTGTTATTCTGCTGATTCCTGCTATTATTGCCGGAGTCGCGATTGCGTGGATCGATTCCAGCCCTCACTGGGATGATACCGGCATTTCCGTATTAATGATTTTGGTTGCTTCGGCTCTATTTGGGTTTTTTACTGCTGAAAAGCCCTGGTTAACTGCCCTGGCTGTCAGCATCTGGATCCCGATATTCGGAATTCTCTCAACTCATAATTTCGGATCATTGCTTGCATTGGTCCCTGGAATTGCCGGCGCATACATGGGATATCTATTTAAAAGAAAGGGGAAATGAGGTGAAAATTATAAGTTATAGAGTTATGAGTTAATCAAGTGTGTCAAATCTTCAAATCGTCGAATTTTCAAATTGCAACATTGTTGAATTACTCCTTCATCCACTCAAAAACCCGGTAATGTTCACCGTTCATGCCCAGGCGTGCATAAACTTCCATCGCTTTTTTATTCGATTCATCGACATAAAGCCTGATCCCTTTCAGCGAATCTTCACCGTCTACCAATGCTTTGATATGGGAATAAAGGGCAGCGTAGACACCCTGCTTCCGGCATGATGAATCGACAAATACCGATTGAATCCATAGGACTGTCCCATTGCGCCAGTCGCTCCACTCAAAGGTAGTTAGCAATGAGCCAACAACCTTATTTTCAACCACTGCCACATAATAAGCGCCCAGTTTTTCGTTGTCCAGAACCGCTCCGACACCCTTCAGAACGGTTTCTGGATCGAGCTTGTATTTCTCAGTTTCCCAGGCCATGGCCACCTGAAATCCGGCAATTGCAGCACAGTCTGAACCCTCCCCTTTTCGGATTTGAATTTGCATCATCCTCTTTTTTAGCAAAAATAATAAAAGTTAATTCGGCAATCAGACCATGTGACAATTCGACAATTTATCATTGTCAGATTGTATAACACTGTCTAATAGCCGAATTATCTAATAGCCGAATAGCCTGGCTATTAAAGGCTATCTCCAAAATCCTCACGGAATTTTGCCACAAGTTTGTCCACCCAATCGCCGATCGGTTTGAGTTTACCCACAAAGAAGCGGAGCACCGGTGGTTCTTCGGTCCACTCCAGGCCACCAATCAGTTCGCGGTTATCATACAACCATTGGATTCGGTCTTCGGCGTATTTGATTTGTGACAAGGTGAATACCCTGCGTGGAAAAGCGAGACGAAGCAATTCCACATCGGCAAGTATATCCTCTCCGTTTGCATCGCGTACGCTCGAAATCGTTCCGCGCTCCATTCCCCGAATCCCTGATGCCACATACAAAGCTGCGGCTAATGCTCCTGCGGGATACTGCTGCTGAGGCACATGAGCAACAAATGATTTTGCATCAAGGTGGCATCCTAATCCACCCGACGGGGTGATAACCGGAATCCCTTTTTTATCGAGTGAATCGACCAGGTATTTAATGAAAGTCGGAGAATGACTGATCACATTGAAATCGAGGGTCTCGACCAAACCAACGGCCATCGCTTCAATCTCACGGACACTCATCCCGCCATAGGTAAGAAATCCTTCGTAAAGAGGGACCCAGTCGCGCATCTGCATATAGATGTCGTGGTTATTGGTGCAAATCCCCCCTCCGCGGGTACAGCTAACCTTTCTCCCCGAAAAATAGGAGAAGTCGGTATAGCTCATCATCTCGTGAAGTATATCCTTGATTGGTTTATTCTGATAACCCTCCTCACGGACTTTAATAAAATAAAGATTTTCATTGATCAGACTGGTATCCATCAGCAGCATAATCTTATGCGCTTTGGCAATGGCGGATACCTCACGCAGATTGGCCATTGAAAACGGCTGCCCGCCGATCAGGTTTGTTCCTGCCTCGAAACGGATATATGCCACATTTCCGGCACCCCATTTAGCGATGATCTTATTCAGTTTGTTGATATCCATATTTCCCTTGAACGGGAAATCGCTTTTGATCTTCAGCGCTTCGTCGGTATAGATCTCCTCAACGATACCACCCATCATTTCGATATGGGCCTTGGTTGTGGTAAAGTGATAATTCATTGGAATTACCTTCCCCGGTTTGACAAACGTCTTGGAAATAATGTGTTCAGCCGCACGCCCCTGATGTACAGGCAAAAAATATTTCTGATTAAATACTTCATGGATGGCGTTTTCGAGTTTGGTATAACTGGACGAACCTGCATAGGAGTCGTCGGCAACACTCATCGCCGCAACCTGATTGTCACTCATGGCATTTGTTCCCGAGTCAGTAAGCATATCGAGGTAAACATCCTTGTTTTGCAGCAAAAAAGTGTTGAACCCTGCTCCAAAGATCGACTCTTTCCGCTCCTCTATCGGTAAAAGGTTAAGTTTTTGGACTACCCGCACTTTGTGCATTTCCAGTGGGGTAACTTCTCCGCTATAAAACTTCACTGTTTTTAATTGTTCAAAATTCTCCATAGTTTCTCTTTGTTGTGGTAATTTTTGTTAGAAAATATAATGCAATTTAAATCTTGCAGCGTTGCTGGTAAAAGGCAGGTTCTGTTCGTTTGGATTTTGAGAGTGCGAGTTTACGATTAAATAGTCTTTAATCATAATAACTCGAAAGAGTTTTGATTTGTAACCTATAATTTAGAATGGGTATTAATTCGATACTCAATCGGGCCGAATTCGGCTTTGTGTATAATTTGGGAATAGTGCAGAATAGTCTGGTTGGAGCCGAGTGACGAAACAATAACAATTCCTGGCAGAATTGATTAATCCGGCAAATGGCGAAAAGTAAAACAGCCTGAAGTTCGCCCCTCCTTCATGTTTAATTTTGAACCAATTTGAATTTTTGTTTGAATGAGGCCTGCTCAAACATGCCGCTTCTGTCACCCGAACTATTTTCGTGGGAGCTACCGCCTCGTGACATTCCACCCCGTGACATTCCGCCACCCATTCCGCCTCTTCCACCTCTTCCGCCTCCCATGCCGGCAATGGCCCCGTTGGGGGATACACCTCCGTTATTTCCATTGTTAAAAGAGGGGCGCTCCATGGCCTTTACCGTAATATTTAAGGTAATGAGTTCATTCAGTTGAAGCCTGTTTTGTGCATAAAGTTCTCTAAGCGGTATAGCCATTTCAAAAACGATGTGCTGGAGGCTATCGGCTCCGATTGCGATATTAATTCCACTCCGGTTATTCAACCTCAATTCACCCTGATTGGTCTGAAAACCTTTAGCATCAACGGCTGAAATCTTAGCTTGATAGACACTTACAATTGGATTAACCGTTATTTTTTGCTCCGCTGGATTTGCATCTCTTCTATCGCCAATCCAGGCCATTTTTACCCCCGGGAAGGTGAGAGAGGCCTTAAATTTCTTGTTTTTTTCTTTCGATATAAGTTGAATAGCCCAACCGGCACTCATAATCCTTCTCATTTTCATCTCGTTTGGGCATGTAAAAACAAAATACAAGTATTGCTTATCATTACAGATTGCATAGTTTAAACCGGTTTTGTCATCATAAAAATTCAGCGGACTATACCATTCATTGGCCACACCGTCAATTACAATCTCTCCTGGTTTCCATTTTGATGGTGAAACATCGCTTTGCGCGAACAGACTACTCATAAATCCAATTAAAAGGAAAAAGGCCAAACTAAACTTTCTCATGATTTTTAATTTTCGCAGGATTAATATAAAGGTTAGACAACTCCCGGCGGATTAGGTTTAAAAGGTCGTTATTTCAGAAAATCTGCCGGTAGTTGGGTGCAAAAAAAACCGGGACGATACCCTGATCTTCGTCTGAAGATACTGAGGTATAATCCCGGTCAGGGGAAGTTCCCAAGAGAACTTTTTTCGCTTAAAGACTAGAGTTCGCGGATTTTAATATTCCGGAACCAGATCGAATATCCATGATCCTGGAGACCAATAAAGCCCTCTTTTGCAATACCTTCACTCCACCCTTTGAAATTCTTAAATTTGCTTTTAGCTACCATGGCATCCCATTCCGGTGTCCATAATGTGTATTCAACGACTTTCTTCCCGTTCATAATATGGGTTGCATGTCCATCTTTGATTTTAATAACTACTGTATTCCAGGACATTGCCGGGTTAACGGTTTTGGGATCACAGGCAATCAGGTCATAAAGTGACCCTGCAAGGTGGCTGGCAACCTTATTGTCGGAGGCATCCTTATTATCAAGCACCTGAACTTCAGGAGCGGCATAGTAGATAGGCTCGCCCGGTACTTCACGCACATAGTAGAAGATCCCTGAATTCCCGGCTGTTCCGGCCATAAAGTCGACTGACAATTCGAAATTTTTGTATTTCTTATTCTGGAAAAGGATATCACCGTTTGAACCCTGACCCGGTTTTTTTCCAGCTCCGGTGAATACTTGCATGGTGTTGTTATCAATCTTCCAGTTGGCAGGCATAGCTGTACCGTTACATTGTCTCCACCCATCGAAGTTTTTGCCGTTGAAAAGCAATACCCATCCCTCTTTTTTCTCCTTTTTGGTGAGTTTGTTAATCTCCTGCCCAAATGTTGGCAGCGACAGCAGAAGGGCAATGACGAAGGATAATGTCAAAAAAATGTTTTTTCTCATGATTTAAATTTTTAACCCCAAAGGGCATTATTGATAAAATTTTATTGGAAATTTTGCCACCAAAGATAATAATTAATGGATACCGGTGATTGTTGTGGCTTCTCAAAACGGAGGATCAATAACTTTCAGATTTTAACCCCGGTTGGTCTGTAATCGATCCATGTTCTGGTTTGAGGAGCGAAATTTATTTTGATTTTATTCACACTCTGATTAAAACATTTGTAATTTTGCCCCATAACTATTTAATTGATACAAAATGGACGCATTTGCACCGTGGCATATTCTTGTCCTGCTAGGAGCCATCCTTCTGCTTTTTGGAGGTTCAAAGATTCCCGAAATGATGGGCGGAATTGGCAAAGGGATGAAGGAGTTTAAAAAGGCCATAAAAGATGAAGAAGAGCAACCAGCCGAAAGTTCGAAACAGATTCCAGGCGCTTCGAATAAGAAGGAACCAATGAAGGAATAGAGTTCTGCTATCTTTTGTGAAAAGCCCTGAATATTAACCTATTCAGGGCTTTTTGCTCTCCGCTCTAATTTTGTTTGCAATCTGAAAACCCCTGGTATTATTCCCACGCACAGGAATACGTAACCCAAAATCCGGTTCGGGTTAACCATTAGCCCTCCCATTACCAGGCCCGGGGCGATGCCTCGGGGCCGTTTAATCTTTTCCACCCGCTTGTCCTGGTTAATTAATCAACAATCATCACGATGATTAGCAGAACGATAATGGCAAGGGCCCTCTAAATTTGTGCGGGTTCCATAATTCTGAATGATATCAAATAAACCAGCTATTTCCCATTATCGAATTTTGAATATCTTTGTAGAGTTTTGAAAAAACCGATTATTAATAATATCAAGGAAATAAGGATTTTAGCAGATGAAGAACATCAGGAACTTTTGCATTATAGCCCATATCGATCATGGGAAGAGTACGCTTGCCGACCGGCTTCTGGAGATTACCCAGACCGTTAGCGGGCGCGATATGCAGGCTCAGGTGCTTGATGATATGGAGCTTGAGAAGGAGCGCGGGATCACGATAAAGAGCCACGCCATACAGATGGATTATATTCAGAACGGCGAGAAATACCGCCTTAACCTGATTGATACTCCGGGTCATGTCGATTTTTCGTACGAAGTGTCCCGTTCCATTGCTGCCTGTGAAGGGGCTTTGCTGATCATCGATGCTACCCAGGGGATTCAGGCGCAGACGATCTCGAATCTCTATCTTGCCATTGAACATGATCTTGAAATTATCCCTATCCTCAATAAGATGGATCTTCCCAATGCAAACCCTGAAGTTGTTGAAGATCAGATTATCGAGCTAATCGGCTGTAAACGTGATACCATCATTCGGGCATCGGGTAAAACCGGTGAAGGGATTGATGAGATCCTCAAACGGATAATCTCCGATATCCCCTCCCCTGCCGGCGATCCTGAAGCGCCACTTCAGGGGTTGATCTTCGATTCGGTTTACAACCAGTTCCGGGGTGTTGTCGCCTATGTGAAAGTGGTAAACGGAACGGTTCGCAAAGGGGATGTTGTCAAATTTGTCGCAACCGAAAAACAATATAATGTGGATGAGGTTGGCGTGCTCAAGATGGCCCTTGATCCGCGCGAAACGCTGAGTGCAGGTGATGTGGGATATATCATTTCAAACATTAAAACCGCACGCGAGATCAGGGTTGGAGACACGGTAACCAATGTGAAGCAACCTTGCATGAATGTGATTTCAGGTTTTGAAGAGGTGAAACCTATGGTCTTTGCAGGCGTATATCCAATTGACAGTGAAGACTATGAAGATCTTAGGGCTTCGATGGAGAAACTTCAGCTCAACGATGCTTCACTCACCTATACCCTTGAATCATCGGCCGCGCTGGGATTTGGGTTTAGATGCGGGTTCTTAGGATTGCTCCATATGGAGATCATTCAGGAACGGCTTGACAGAGAATTTGATATGAACGTAATCACCACTGTTCCAAACGTTTCATACCTTATTCACACCCGTGCCGGGGAGACCTATGAAGTCTACAATCCGGCCGGAATGCCTGATGGCTCTCTGATTGAACTGATTGAGGAGCCGTATATCAAGGCACAGATCATCACCCGTTCGGAATATATCGGCGCCATCATGACCCTTTGCCTCGATAAGCGGGGAATGCTTACCAAGCAGGAATACCTTACTGCTGAAAGGGCCGAACTGACCTTTGACCTGCCACTAGGCGAAATCGTCTTTGACTTTTACGACAAATTAAAGAGTATATCGAAAGGCTATGCCTCATTCGATTACCATATCACCGGTTACCGCCCGGCCAGGCTTGCCAAGCTTGATATCCTGCTGAACAGCGAACCCGTGGATGCACTCTCGACGCTGATTCATGCCGACAATGCATACAATTTCGGCCGCAGAATGTGCGAAAAGCTCAAAGAACTCATTCCCCGTCAGCAATACGACGTGGCGATTCAGGCAGCGATCGGAGCCAAAATCATCGCCCGTGAAACAATAAAAGCGGTTCGTAAGGATGTTACTGCGAAATGTTATGGGGGCGATATCAGCCGTAAACGCAAATTGCTCGATAAGCAGAAAAAAGGAAAGAAAAAAATGAAACAGATCGGTAACGTCGAGGTTCCACAAAAGGCATTCCTGGCCGTTCTGAAATTAGATTAATTCGTGCGAAAATAACACAGATATAACATTACGTTAACGAATATCAGCGGCTTCAGGGTTATCTTTGCCCGAAATTTTCTGAAAATGTTTGTTGATACCCATTCACATATCTATTCCGCAGAGTTCAGTTCCGACAGGTCCGAAGTGATTGCGAACGGCTTAAAGTCGGGTGTCAGCAAAATTGTGCTCCCCAATATCGACAGTTCGACCATCAAGCCGTTACTTGACCTGGCAATTTCAAATCCAGATTTATTTATTCCGCTGATCGGGTTACACCCCACCTCAGTGAAGGAAGATTTTCATAAGGAGCTTGAAATCATTGAATACTGGCTGAACAAGCGAAAATTCTCAGGGATTGGGGAGATCGGAATTGACCTTTACTGGGACAAGACCTTTATTAATGAGCAGGTTGAGGCATTCCGCATTCAGATTGGGTGGGCAAAGAAAGCAGGAATGCCTGTTGTGATTCATGTCCGCGACTCTTTTCCAGAGGTGCTTGAGGTGATTGAACAGGAAAAGGGAGAATCGCTCCGGGGCGTCTTCCACAGTTTTACCGGGACGGCCGAACAGGCTGCACATGTGATTGACCTTGGTTTTAAAATTGGAATCGGAGGGATTGTAACATTTAAAAATTCGGGACTCGATACGGTAGTCGAGCAAATAAAACTGGAACATATCTTACTGGAAACAGATTCCCCCTGGCTGGCGCCGGTTCCACATCGGGGCAAACGAAATGAATCGGCCTATATTGCAATAATAGCCGAAAAAATTGCCTCGCTGCATCATACCACCCTTGAGGAGGTAAGTCGGATAACCACACGAAACGCACAACAATTATTTGGATTTTAGGCATTTAATTCAACCCAGTTTTATAATTTTACCTCAGGGAATCAGTGTTACGACATATTCAATCGAAACAATTATTTCTCCATTAAAATCCATTGATTATTAGGCGATTGCAGCCAAGCAGGCCACAATTGGAATGAAATTTAGTTCACCCGCTTAAATTTTTACCGGTAACAACAATTAGCCATGAATAACCTCTCACCAAATCAACAATCGATCCTGATCATTTATACGGGGGGTACGATAGGGATGCGGGAAGACCCTAAAACCAAAACCCTTTCGCCAATGAGGTTTGGATTAATCCAGGAGGAGATTCCGGAACTTTACAAACTCGGGTTTTACATCCATTCTGTAACCTTCAATCCCCCTATCGATTCGGCGAATATGACTCCTGAAATATGGATTAATCTGGCCACCACCATTAAAAATAATTATTCGCATTACGACGGGTTCGTCATTCTGCACGGTACCGATACGATGGCCTACACGGCATCGGCGCTGAGTTATATGCTTGAAAATCTGGATAAGCCTGTGATTATGACAGGATCTCAGCTGCCTATAGGGATATTGCGAACCGACGGGAAGGAAAACATCATCACCGCAATACAGATTGCAGCTGCCCAGAATAACGGCAAGGCGATCGTTCCCGAGGTATGCATCTATTTTAGTTCACAGCTTTTCAGGGGAAACAGGACAACCAAGGAGGATTCGCAACAGTTCAGCGCTTTCACCTCACACCATTATCCGCAGTTAGCTGTCGCCGGAGTCGATATCAAATACAACTACGACAAAATAAATTATGCCCGAAGTAAAGGGATACTCAATATCAAAACTTCGATTGATGACAATGTGATTATCCTGAAGATATTTCCGGGCATCAACCGCCGCTATTTTGAGGCAATTCTCGCCCTTCCGGGATTGAAGGGAGTTGTTCTGGAATCGTATGGTTCAGGCAACATGCCCACCTATCCCTGGATTTTTGAGGCGATCAGGGAGGCCACACTGGCGGGCGTTATCTTTATGAATGTCAGTCAGTGCCCCGGCGGACAGGTGAAAATGGGTTATTACGAAACCAGCCGTGAGCTTCAGGAAGCGGGAGTTGTCAGCGGAAAAGATATCACCGTAGAGGCAGCCGTTACCAAGATGATGTTTCTTTTGGGACAGGAACTCCCCCTGGCTGATATCAAAGCTTATCTTGCGCAAAATATGAGCGGGGAAATCGAAGATTAAACCCTTGTGATTCTTTCGCTTAAAAACTTTCCGGAAAAGAACAATCGGGATAAATTTCAGGATAAACAACCATCATTTATCCGATCTATAAATATTTGCTGGCATAAAAAGGGGGTCTAATTAGTCGATCCTTAAGATAATTTTAAAATGCAGGTTA
>Ga0364894_10706_pt1 | contig 10663 bp, 9 predicted proteins | sample ExccelJu500001D4_FD_206942 | JGI IMG/M metagenome (GOLD analysis project Ga0364894, IMG submission 206942) | Enriched cells from Trout Bog Lake Hypolimnion, Wisconsin, USA - BchlTB.July16.5000.01.D4 | ecosystem: Environmental > Aquatic > Freshwater > Lake > Hypolimnion/Profundal zone | place: USA...
GCCAGCACAAATAGCAGGCCTGATTGCAGCTTCAAAACCGGCTGTGGTCGCATCTGCACCAAAGACTGCAGTGATGCCATCTCCTATAGCTGCACCGGTCGCAAAGACTCCAGCGGTGGCAAAAGCTCCAGCTGTGGTTACACCCGCGCCATTCGTAAAGGCTCCTGCTCCAGTCGCCAAGGGCCCGGCCATCGTTGCATCAGCACCAGCAGCAAAAGTAGCGAAAAAGGTCACTCAAAAACCCGCCGCCGTGGCTTTAATCGCACCTCCGCCTTGGCCAGCTCTAAAAGTTGAACCTGTAACAATTCCAGCACCGGTTCATGCGGTATCAGCTCCACCCAAGCCAGTTATTCAAGTGCCAGTTATTGATCCTGCGCACGCTGAACTCCAATCGTGCATGGAGAAGTCATTTTTGGTTAAAGGAATGTGTATTGCTATTGCATGTCATTCTCATTCGCCAGAGCTCGATAGCACTGCGCAATGCATCGAAAACAAGGCGTTGGAGCAAAGAAATCTTCCCGGCGGCAAGTACCGCGGTTGAGTCGCGTTTTTTTGAAAAGGGAGAAAAATTGATGTATTTCAACGCATTCAAAGGTGAAATCCTCGAATCCAAAACGTGGGAAGATGAATATATCAAAAATAATGTTCGTCACATGATTCCACGCCAACGCATACTAGTTTTAACTGAAACTGTAGGTGAATCTTTTTTTGAGGGTAAATTGATTGATGCCATCGACTTTGCCCCGGGGCAGAAAATTATTATTGGAGAGGGCACGGCATCAGAAAAGAACAACGACGGCCAGATAATCTATGTTGAAAATGTCAACACGGGAGTTTATAAATCTTCAGGCTTCCCAAAACCAATGGGACCGTTTGGATTAACTATGCTTTGGATCATATATAACATCTTGTTACTTGGTGCTGAATTTTCAATAGAAATGGAGTTAACCAATAGCGGGCGCTCTCAGATGCCAACAATCGGTAGTTACATATTCTTTGGTCAATGGGGTTATATTGGTCTAATACTATTCTGGCAAATGGTGAAATGGAGCCGCCAAAATACATATTGGACAAAACGAAAATTCAAACCATTGGTGATCGAGGCTGGGGAAAAGATTGGTGTTGTTTTCGATCCCGAATCATTTAGTGAAAAGACCGGCTACGCGCTCGTCAGGCTTTGACATCCTTTGGTAAAATTTAGCGATGAAAAACTCGAAAACGTCTAACTCCATGCGCTTGCGGCCGGCCGTTCAGCACCCCGTCTTCTTGCTGATCAGTCGTCAGTCAGTCGAGGAGCAAGATGTAGAGCGCGTTTGGACCAAGTCGATTCGTTTTTTGATGGCCACGCGCGAGGATACGTTGAAATACCGTCAGCAGGTCAGTGTGGTGTTTGATGGCTACGATGCTGACGCGCGCGAGCTCGTGGACGTGCCCGAGGTTAGACAATTCGTTCGCTTGCTATGTGGGCGCTGGCCGGAATGGGCCTACTTCTTATGTCAAACTGACGCGTCAATTGGGCTCATGGTCAGCGTTTTGGCTGGTACTCGATTTCCAGGCGGTGGGGCTGTCGAGATCGATACGGAATTATTGGGTCGAGTATTGCTTGTCGCCTTCGACGGAATGAATTCGATATACGATAAATTTAATGGTCAGGGGCTAACAGAGTCGATGAATAAAATTCAAAGCGATGGCCTGATCGAGATAATCACACAAATGTAAATGTTGTAGTTATTTACAGTAGTAAGTTAAATGTGATTGGGTGATTGGGTACATGCACATCCGTGGACATTGGATGGAAGAGAAAGATTGAAGACAAACATCCGATACACGTTGCGCTGTTTCACTCAATTAACTATACTGGTTTTAACGTAAGTCCGGAATTCCCCCTCCCTAGGCGCTTGGCGCCAGGGGGCGGGATGGATAGGACTGACGAACCTATAGGTTCGGATAAATATTTCTTACAACAGTCAACCATTCGTAACAAAAGCCGTTAATTATAAATGAGCGTCTCAACCGTCCTGCGTCGCAAAATTACTTTGCGAAACTATGCTTCTGTAGAGCAGGATAAGGTACTTTCATCGCACTTGGAATTGCATCGACTCCTGAGTAATGCAGCTTTGCATGAAAGAATCGACGCTTGGGCAAAGAAAAAGATATCTATCACTTATAACCAGCAACAGAATATGTTGCCGGCACTCAAAAAAGATATGCCTGAGCTTGCAGAGCTGGGCTCGCAAGCACTGCAAGAAACTCTTCGCAGAGTCGATCGCTCTTTTCAGAATTTCTTTAGACGTTGCAAAGCTGGTCAAACTCCAGGGTTTCCACGCTTCAAAAGTTTTAACCGATTCGATTCATTCTGCTATCCAAGTCCAGCCGGTTGGACTTATATTCCATACCCTGCTAAAGAGGGCATTAAAAATGCACGCGGCGGAATATTAAGGGTCGGTGATTTAAGGCTCAAGGTTCGCGGCATGAGTCGTTTCGAATCCTTTGAGCCCAATGATCTGACCTTGAAACGGATCAGTAAAGCAGTTATTGGTAAAAATGGAAAAGTAAAAACCAAAGCTGTTTGGGAAGCATCCATTACCTTAAAACTCGCACCCCAGGATTGTGTGCGTGACCGTACATCAAACAATATTCGAGGATTTGATCAAGGTCTTACGGATCGCCTTGTTTTCGATGATGGACAGACGGTAGAGAACACCAGACTGCTTCGTAACAGGCTCGAAGAACTAGCCGGATTTCAACAGAAAAAGGCCAGGTGTAAAAAAGGATCACGCAGATTCAAGGAACTTGCAAAATCATTAAAAGATTTGCATTGCAAAATCAAGAATCAGCGAAAAGATGAGTTGCACAAATTATCTACGCACCTTGCTGTGACGTGTGAGATTCTTGCAACGGAAGAATTGACTATTGCGAATATGACCAAGGCGCCGAAAGCGAAGCCTGAGTTGGACGCCAAAGGCGTTCCAACGGGTCATTATTTGCCAAACGGAGCAGCAGCAAAGGCTGGATTGAATAGGGAGATGTTATCTTCTGGTATGGGTATGTTTCTGCAAATGTTATCGTATAAAGTGGAAGAAACTGGTACGAAATGGCATATTGCAGAAACTAGAAAGTTAAAGCCTACGCAACGTTGTGCGTGCTGTGGATTAACTGTGAAAAAGCAGTTAGACGAGCGCATGCATGTATGTTTGCATTGTGGTTTTTGCACATCAAGGGACCGTAATGCGGCATTGGTATGTTTGATTGATGCATTGATGCCGACGTTCTATATGAATGTGCAGAAGAAGAAATTCGTCTGTGATAATGGTTATCTAGACTTCATTAAAAACCGCATAGCATACGCAAACGAATCATTTGAAGATAGTGATTTGCGTAGCGAAGGAAGTATTTGTGCACATAATGCATCGGCGCACGGGACCGGCGTCGTTACTGGGGCAGCCCAGGAAACCTCAACCTAGGTACAAGGCCAGGTTGGGGTAATTCATCTACTAACCGAATAGAAAAACCGGAGAAGATCATGGGCATGCTGGACCGAATTTTAATGGGTGAACCAATCTTCTTAAATAGGCCATCAATAGGCTTACTCGAACGAATATTGATGGGCCCGACGCACATTAAAAAAGAACCAGTGGCAATCGTACGATCAACCGCTGTGCGTCAGTATTCAGGTGAAATGATGGCTTGGAGCGCAAAGGTTGGAAGCTCTGTTCGTCAATACAGCACGCGGGATCATGTTCGACGGATCGCTGCAGCAGCACCGTTTTTCGAGTACAACCAGGGCACCGGGCCTGCTCGTGCACCGCTGGTTTTTGTCGCGACGGACCACGAGTCCAAAGAATGGCAACCGGAGAGGGCTGGTGGGGAACGGGGATAGCAAGGGGACAGGGAAACGGGGTCATGCGCATGCCGCGCGGGCTTGATGGAAAGGAAGAGTGGGAGCCGTTCGATGAGGTGCTGTCCGGCGTGAAATGCCCCGGTCCAATGGCTTCTTCTTGATAGACAACGCGGCGGCCGCCGCATTTGTGCACACCAATAGCGCTCTCCTATGACGTCCGTCAGGGCGTCATGTGGCGAAGCCTAAACCCCTCCCACGCGAAAAGATGTTCTGATCTCCCTGGGCTTCTGGCCACTGGTGCATAAAGATGCTGCATCTCACCCATTTGGGGGAGACGGCTCGCCAGAAATGACCTGATTTGCCTCCTGTATTGGCAATGCCGAAGGTAACATCATGCTCATCCAAAACGAAGTGATTTTGGGCTTGAAAGACAGGCACATGAGCAAGAAAACAGAATCAATAATGCAGCGCCTGGAGGGTCTGAACGAACACGAACTTCGCCGGCAACTGGTGTCCATCTTGACGGAACAGAAGCTGGGTCTCGTGTGGGAACGGGATGTGATCGCACGCGATGAGGCCATCAACGCAGATGTGGTCTTGCCGGAATTCGTCGAAGAGCTTTCCTGCCGCGGTGATGGTGCGCCATCTGATCAGTATCAAAATCTCATTATTGAAGGCGACAATTTCGATTCGTTGCGGCTTCTTAAAAGCACACACGCAAATAAGATTCGGGTGATCTATATCGATCCGCCGTACAACACTGGTAACAAGGATTGGGTCTACAACGATAGCTTTGTTGGTCAAAACGATAAGTGGCGGCATTCCCAGTGGTTAGAATTTCTGTATCAGCGCCTTGAACTCGCTCGAGATTTACTCACGCCCGATGGTGTAATTCTGGTTTCGATCAACGATGAAAACCGGGATCGGCTTGGGATGCTAATGGATGAGGTGTTTCCAGGGATGCGCATGGGTTCGATAACTTGGAGGACAAGGCAAGGTTCAAATGCGGATCAGTCTTGTTTTTTGAGCGTAGACCATGAACACGTGCTGGTTTACGGAAACCCTGGATTCAACTTCAATGGCTTCGACAAGAGCTACGAGATGTACAGTAATGACGATGAAGATCCGCGCGGTGACTGGCGAACAAGTGACCTAACGCTTGGCTTTTCATACAAGGAGCGGCCCAATCTGTACTACCCACTCAAAGACGAGTCCACTGGAGCTTGGTATCCGCCTAACCCGGAACGAATCTGGGTGTATGCCAGTGAGGCACGCCTCAAGCCGGGCCAAACAGTGCAAACCAAGACGATGGAAGAGTTTGCACGCCTGGGTCAGATACTGTTTCCCAAGGACCAGAAGGTGGTCACCTGGAACACGATGGAAGAGTTGCTGGCCGCGATTGATGCTGGGGAAGTCCCTCGCGCTGGGAAGACATCTACTCTGCGCCGCGATTTACCCGGCTTGGATTTTTGGGTTGGCAAGCCGGTCGGTTTTGGCCGCCCGGCTTTCAAGCGTTACAAGGCCGACCTGCGAAACCAGACGCAACCCTTAAGCAGCTGGATCGTACCGTCGTTCGAAGAAGGAACATACGAAGCAGAAAACAATCTCGCATCCGCAACCAATCAAGAAGGCGCAAGGCAAGTTGCAGAAGTATTTGGTGACCGGGCTTTCAATTACGCCAAGCCAAGTTCGTTGATCAAAGGTCTTTTGTCTCAGGCATCCAAGCCTGGAGATATCGTGCTTGATTTTTTCGCAGGTTCCGGCACTACTGCCCTGGCTATACTCGAACTCAATTCTGAAGACGCGGGTAGCAGACGTTTCATCTTATGTTCAAGCACTGAAGCAAACACAAAAGAGAAAACCAAGAACATTTGCCGTGACGTGACCGCCGAACGCATTCGCCGGATCATTAATGGGTACGGAAAAACGAAAGGTCTAGGCGGCAACTTCGCATACCTTCGCACGTCAAAGATCCCGCCTGAAGACGCCCGCATGGATTCAACCGACGAGCAAGCCTTCTACTTGCTAAGCCTGCGCAACACGCTATCGATTCGGCCCTACCCTGATGGTCCGGTAAAGCCAGTCTTTGCAAACGCTGAGCTCGCCATCGTCTATCTGCCGCAAGTGAATGCCACGTCCATCAAAGCATTGACCGCACTTCCACAAAGCCGCCTGGCGGTCTATTCGGCCCGGCCTGAGACGGTGGCGGAAAAGCTGGAGACCATTGAAAAAGAAGGAAACAGTTACGCAATTGGGGATGCAATCCTCATGGGACAGGCCGGCAACATGGCGGGTGCGGTTAGTGAGATGGGAGCTGAAGAATGAATACGGACAACACAATGGGACTGGACATCATCGCGCCTCAATCGGCGCCGATTGAACCGGTCAAATTCCAGAGCACACTGATAACCAACATCACCAAAGCCCTGCTTCGTGACGTTCGCCCTCCCTGCCTTTTACGTGCGCCTACCGGTTCGGGCAAGACCTTTGTCATAAGCCGCGTCTTGGAGAAGGTTTGTGCGAATAGCCCGACGCTTTGGTTCTGGTTTGTGCCGTTCATCAATCTGGTGCAGCAAACCGAAGATTCGATTGCCGGCAACACCAATGGGCTTACCCCGGTGTCCCTACTTCGCGGGCGCAACCAGGCGCCGAAGAATGGCCTGGTGGTGATCTCAACCGCTCAAAGCGTTGCCAAGGCCCGCTCACGCACGCAAGGGTACACAGACGGCCAGGACGACACGACACGTAGCCTGGATGCTCAGGTGGCCCTTGCACGTTCCATGGGCCTCAAAATCGGCCTTGTCGTCGATGAAGCACACATCGGACTGGATGATGAAACCGAATTCGGGAAGTTCTCCAGCTGGCTGCAGCCCGATCGGCTGATCATGGCCACGGCCACGCCCAAGGACGACAAGCTCAACAGTTTTATCGCAAGCGGTGGGTTCTCTGATTTCGAATCGTTTACCGTCTCCCGCGATGATGTGGTGAAGGCCAGGCTGAACAAGAAGTACATCGAGGCGGTGGTGTACGACCTGCGCGAAAGCATGCAGACCGTTACAGATTTGCAGCAAACGGTGATCTTGCAAGCATGGAGGCGAAATCAGCGGATCAAGCGACTCCTGGAAGAACGCGGTATCCCGATCGTTCCTCTGTTGCTGATACAGGTTGCCAACGGCGATAACACCGTGGCTGAGGCTCGCACGCACTTGATGCATCTGTGCAAAGTACCGCCAAGCGCGATAGGTGAACACTCCAGCAGCGATCCTGATCCGGTTCTGATGGCCAGCATTGCGAACGACACAACAAAGGAAGTTTTGATTTTCAAACAGTCGGCCGGCACTGGTTTTGACGCACCCCGGGCCTTTGTCCTGGCCAGCACCAAGCCCGTCAACGATTCAGACTTTGCAGCTCAATTTATCGGGCGGGTTATGCGGGTGCACCGCGATATTCGCAAAGCATTTCCGGCGCCAATGCTCGTCGAGACAGAGTTAAACACAGCCTACGTCTACCTTGGGAATGCGCAGGCCCAAGCCGGATTTGAGCAAGCTGTGGTGAATACCGCAAACTTGAAGACGCAGCTGGAAGGCCAATCCGAAACGCTTGTAGCTAGGCGGATGGTGTCGGGTGCTACGGTCTATACGAATCGGCAAACCGATGGGGCACCACTTTTTTATGAAGCGGACCTTCCCGGCGCCGGTGATTTAACTGGTTCAGGTGCCTCACGAAGTGGATCGGCTAAAAGATTGGCAACAACAAATTTTGGTGCGAACGAAGAGCTGTTTGACGATGATGGAATTGACGTCATCGATACAACGTACACACCCGCAGTCAATGGAGTTTCTCGCCGGGTGCGTGCTGATAAGCCGAAATCACGCAAGGAGCTGACTGATGCGCTTTTTGACATTGGCGTTCGCACGTACAAATTGCGTGAAGATCTGTTGAATGTTCCAGTCCAACTCAAGCGCGAAGACCGCCCAGAGATGGAGAACATGGCGCAGGTTTCAAAGGCCGCTTCAACCAAGCTCGAAATCAGTTCTGGTGTTCTGAAATATGCCGTCGACATCGCGCTTGGTAGATCGAAGGACAAGGAGCTTCACACCGAATTGACGCAGAAGACAAAGACCAGTCAACAGGTAACTGTCGTAATGAACCGGGCCATGCTGTCAAAAGAAGCCCATGCGATCCTTGGAAGGCTTCCTCAGGTTGAAGAAGAGGATGCCAACATCATTATCGATGTGCTCACAAAAAGACTGCGACCGCACATTGAAGCCGCTCTGCAGGACATGAACGATGAGTTACCGCCCGAAGCCGATATCAAGCGCAAGGCCCGTGACGCAGCGTATGCAGTAATCCGAAAGGCGTACCAGTCCCTGGGTGAACTACTGAACGAAGAAATTGCATCCCTTGCCATCATGACGAATGGCGGGCCCCTTCCCTCGTTCATGATGTTCGCAGATGGAATTACCCTACGCGATTCGTCCAAGAATATTTACGGCGTGCACTCTCCATCTGACGTTGATTTTGCAAAACTGCAGGGAGTGCTATCTGTTGATGCCCGCGATGCAATGACGGAGCGAACATTCAGCTTTGATGATGGTGAAGCAATGGTTGCCCCCTACGATGGCTCACACGTCGAAGGCACACAAGAAAGCCTTTTTACCAGCGCACTAGACCAGGCCGATTTCGTGAAATGGTGGCATCGAAATCCTCCAAAAAAATCCTATTCGGTACGCCTCGTGCGTGGTGATCACAAGGACTACTTCTACCCTGATTTTGTCGTCTTCCTTGAACACTTCCCGGGCGCAGAGCCATTGACCCGCCTGATCGAGACGAAGCAGGACGTCAAAGATGCTTTTAGCAAAGCAAAGCACGTACCTCCAGGATACGGCCCCGTCATGTTCTTAACCAAAGATGGCGCTAGGTGGCGTTGGATCAACCGTAACGGCACGATGGGTGAGATCGTGGACATGGAAGGCTTGCACAACATGCAGGAGTGGCTGCGGCAGTCGGTACCCACTGGCGGCCAGTAGTTCATCCTGTGTCGCATCCAGAAATCACCCCCGATTCCATCCCCATGTTCTGTGCGCCACTCTGTGGATAAGTGTACTGAACCAAGGGCAAACCCGCATGCCCATTGGGGTCCCGAGCGATGCCTAAAAAGGAAGCAGTTCGACTAGGCGTGTGTGGTAAGGAAAGTGGTGAATTAGCGCGTCTAGAATTCTTGCACAAGAGGAGAGTACGACAACATGATCGAGAAATTTACAAGCCTGAAAAGTCGTTTTGCAGCGCCTGGTTCGCAGACTTCTATTGCGAAAATTACAGTTCCCTTCCTTCCGAAGGTCCGGCTGCTCAGTTACCTTCAAACCCAATGCGAGACGGCTGATGGTGAGCGGGGCGCGTTCCATGACGCCCTTGATCTGGATGTGGGACACATCGATCCCAATGCAGCGTTCACCGCGGTCAAAATCACTGGCTTGGAGCTTGAGCCAGATGGTGCGCTGGTTACATACGATGTGCACTACCGCGTATTCAATGGTTGCGCCGGTGTTGATCTTTCTAATCACCTGTGCAAGACGGTCTACGGCATCAAGAGTGCTGCGGGCTGGGAATTTGATGAGTTCGTGATGCCTATGGAACGTAGCACTGCGGATGAGCTTTGAAGGATGAACTTGTCGCTCGGCTGGGCCTACGCCAACACCTCCCCTACCCTCTTGTAGCTCTCCACAATGGCATCTGAAACTTCGGCTTTCTCGGCCAGTCCAAGTTGTTGTTCGCACAGATCCAGGAGCACGTCCACTTTGCCGGCTTCGGCTGGCTCAAGGGCGTAACCCAATCCATCGCGCGCCCTGGCTTGGCAACTCTGGATGGTGGCCAGCCCGGCGGTGGCAGTCCATCAGATCCGTTCCATAACCCTGCTCTGCCAGGTACACGCCGGCATGGGCGGTCAGCATGAGTTCCTTGCAGTGCTCGACCTCGCCCGCGCCATTGGTGAGTGCGTAGAGCGATTTACGACCGGAAAGGCCGATAGAAGTTATGCTTTTTTGGAGTACGGGTTCCTTCGCAAAGGCCCGCCAGATTGGGTTGGCTGTGACCATCAGCATGTCGCGTGTGGCGCGATTCAATCCATGGGTCGGTGGCTTCTTCTTGCTCTTTTTTGAGCTCATATCCCTGGGGTGCTTTCGTGTCGATCTTGCATTTAAAAGCAAGAAACCCGCACAGAAATTAATCTATGCGGGCTTCTTATTGGGTCGAGACCTGATTAAGCTTGTTGAATCAGGAAGTCAGCCTTGTTCAGTCCTTGGAGCCACTTGGGAGCGATACCGCGGCCGGACCATTCCTTACCGGACACTGGATCACGGTACTTGGCGGCTACCTTGGCCTTGACGCCTTCAACCTTTTCCTTCTTGGCGCGCACGCCGCCGAAGATGTCTTCTTGGGTCAGGCCATATTCAGCGATCAGAGCCTTGACCTTGCTAACGGCTTCGGAGAGTTCAGCTGTGCGCTGTTCCTGGATGAGCTGGTCGAGTGCTTCTTTTTGGGCGATGAGTTCTTGCAGAGTTGCCATGGTTTTTTCCTTTTGAAACTTTTATAAATCCAATTTGCTCAATGGATATTGATGCAATGAGTTATTCTATATCTTTTTATGAAGATTGTGTTGCAATCAATAGGAAATCTACAAGATATTTAGTTATTTTTCTGTTCGGTAATTAACACATCTTTACGAAAAGGTTTGATCAATAGTTGAAATGGAGTATTGATGCGGGCTGGTTTACTTTTGCGTTTCCATTCGAGTTTCAAAGCTGCAGCGCCCGGCCCTTCACT
>Ga0364894_10487_pt1 | contig 10615 bp, 8 predicted proteins | sample ExccelJu500001D4_FD_206942 | JGI IMG/M metagenome (GOLD analysis project Ga0364894, IMG submission 206942) | Enriched cells from Trout Bog Lake Hypolimnion, Wisconsin, USA - BchlTB.July16.5000.01.D4 | ecosystem: Environmental > Aquatic > Freshwater > Lake > Hypolimnion/Profundal zone | place: USA...
TGGGCGCAATGCTTGTCCTTGCAAGTGGACTTGCGCAGGCAGCGACTTTTGCTGAACTCGATCCGGTGCGGGTGCATCAATGGGAAGGCTTGCTGAGCGCCAACCCGGGCGGCATAGGATCGGTGTGCACTGACCGTGCTGTCTGGGAAAACCCTGCGCTTGCAGCAAGATTACGCCCGCTGGTTGCGGCAGCGGACAAGCTTCTGAACTCGCCCTTTCCCGCCTGGAATGACGATGCTTACCTGGAGTATTCGCGCCAGGGAACACGGCCCAACGGCGAGCGCATGATGAATGCCAGAAAGGCTTGGCTGTATCCGTTGGTGTTGGCTGAGTGCGCGCAGTGGCAGGGTCACTACCTGCCGGCAATTGAGCGCACGCTGACCGAACTCAATACCCAGGCCACATGGACATGGCCGGCGCATGACAAGGGTCTACGCAACTTTCGCAGACATGACTATGAGGTAGACCTTCTTGCCGCAGACACCGCGCACGATGTCTCGCAAAGCCTGTATATGTTGGGTGATGCACTGAACGCCAATGTGCGGCGCCAGACCATGGCCACGCTGGAGTCGCGCATCTTTGCACCCATGCGCAACTCCTTTATGCGCGGCGGGAAAGACAATTGGTGGTTGCAAGCTGACCATAATTGGAACGCGGTCTGCCTAAAAGGAGTGGTGGGCGCGGCCTTGGCTGTGACGGCATCGCCGCACGATCGTGCGCTGTTTGCCGCTGCTGGCGAGCATTACATTCAGAAGTACGTCGCCGGGTTTTCGGACGACGGCTACGCATTGGAAGGGCCGGGATACTGGAATTATGGTTTTTCGCACTTCACGGAGTTGCGGGAGTTGCTGTTGCAGGCCAGTGCCGGAGCCGTGGATCTTTTTGCGGCACCCAAAGTCCGCTCTATTGCCTTGTACGGTTTTCATATCGAGATGCTGCCTGGCAATATTGCAGCCTTCGGCGATGCTCCGCGCAACGTCAAAATGGATGAAACCACCCTGGCCTATGCCAACGCGGTGTTTGATCTGGGTGCATCGCAACACTTGGCCGAACTGGTCATCACGGCGCGCCAGAGTGCTAACTCGGCCCCCCTGTCAGATGCTGCCCTGAAGTTGTTTAGCAGGCCGGTGGCTACCTTCCCCGCAGCTGCCGGCGCTCGGGCTCAATGGCAAACATATTTTGACCAAGTGGGCGTTTTGGTTTCCCGGCCCGGCCCGGCCGAAAAAATGGCCGCCTCCATCAAGGCCGGTGGCAATGGCAACCATAGCCATAACGACATCGGCTCCTACACCATTGCCTTGGGAACTGAGCAGCCCACCGGAGACCCCGGCGCCACAGTCTACTCCGCCAAGACTTTTAGCAAGGAGCGATTCACCATCAAAGGCATCAACTCCTACGGTCACCCGGTTCCAGTGGTGGCCGGTCAATTGCAGCGCAACGCCACCCAGGTGAAGCCCAAGGTACTCGCCACGCATTTCACGGATCTTGCCGACGACATCACGATCGACTTGGCGGCAGCATATGCAGTGCCAGAGCTCACGCACCTCACGCGTAGCCTTAGGCACGAGCGCAACGCGAGCGGCACCATCGTGGTGGAAGATAACTTTGAATTTGCCAGTCCGCAGACCTTCGAGGATGCCTTGATTGCCCCTGGAAACTGGCAAGTCCGGGAGGATGGACAGATCGAGCTGTGGCAAAAATCAGAGCACCTGCGTGCCACCATCGTCGCCACCGCAGCGTACACCGTGGAGCCTGAAAAGGTGGAAGAAGAAGGCCTGTCTTTCACCCGCCTTGCCATTCGCTTGACGGGGCCTGCCAAGCAGGGATCCATCCGGATCACGTTTCGACCGGAGTAACGGTTTCGTTCCAGACTCGACGTTAAACCAATTGAAAATTGGTGGTCGATGACGGTGTCAGGCTGGCTGCGGTCCTCCACCCGGTACGGTGGTTCGTCAAGTACGCCGCGATTCCGGTCATTCACGGGGCAGGTCCAGTGCGGGTGACGCTCAGTCCATGCGTTTACAAATGGTACGCAAGTAGCGTATACTTAAAAGATGCAAGCCACATTTGTTGAACTGCCACCGTTCGTACGAACGCGCAAAGACTACATGGATGACGATGCCTATAGGCTATTGCAACTTGAGTTGATGGACAACCCGACGGCAGGCGCTGTCATCGAGGGCACGGGCGGTTTACGCAAGCTGCGTCAAGCCGATCCGCGTCGCGGCAAGGGAAAGCGCGGTGGTCTGCGGGTCATCTATTACTGGTGGTCTGGTGGTGACCAATTCTGGCTTTTTACTGTCTATGACAAAGACCAAGCAGACGACCTGACTCCGGCACAGCGCAAAGTGCTCAAACAACTTTTAAAAACTGAATTAGAAAACCGGCAGCCGAAAGATGGAGAACGTGATGACCAATAAGCGTGATATTTTTGCTGAACTGACAGAGGGGTTTGATGCATTGAAGTCCGAGCGTGCGGGCAAGCTCACGCTGCGCACTTTCAAGGCTGAAAACAAGCCTGCGCTGTTGATGTCGCCACAAGAGGTAGTTCAAGTGCGCGAACAATTGCACTTGTCGCGCCCGGTGTTTGCGCACTACCTGCGCACCAATGCGCGAACGCTTGAAAACTGGGAGCAAGGTCGCGCCAAGCCCAACGCGCAGGCTGCGCTGCTGATTCGCATGGTGGCTCAGTTTCCAGACATGGTGCAGCGCCTCGCGACGATATAGGGTCAGAGCAACTGGCGATTTTTGGGTATGGATTGAAACTACGTCTCTCTCGCCGCGAAAGCGGTCCTACGACGAGGGCTCCCAATTCCAATAACTTGCCTGTTCGTGGCTAGAATTGCTTGAAGACAGTCTGCGGGGTTTGTTGGGATTTTTATACCTGTATGAATTTCAGGTAAAACCGCCGTAAACAAGGCTGCAAGCCATTCTTCGGAGGTTTTCATGTCCAGTTTATCCCGCACGCCTTGCGGTATACATTACGTTAGCCCCTTCAAACAGGCTTGTTCCACCACCACCGAGAAAACAGGAGAGAAAATTGAAATCGATAATAGACAAATATAAGTTTGATGGCATTTGGCACTTCACCGACAAATCAAATATTGAACCTATTGTTCAAAACCACGGATTGCACTCCCTCGGTGAGCTTCAGAGAAAAGTAATCGCTATCCCAGCGCCTGGCGGCAACCAATGGAGTCACGATGCTGACGCCCTAAAGGGCGTGCAAGAGTACGTACACCTTGCGTTCTTGGATGATCACCCTATGTTGTATGCAGCCAAGCAGGATGGTAGAATCAAAGAACCAGTTTGGTTAAAAATCAACGCAGCCATACTTCTTGGCCCTGGCGTCAAATTCACCAAAGAAGTATCAAATAAAGCTGGCGTGCAACTTTTAACGCCGGAAGAAGCTGCTCAGCAGATTGACTTTGAAGTGTTATTTACGTATATGGACTGGAAAGACCCAGAAATTCAAGCAAGAAGACGCCTTGCTTTAAAGTCAGAAATACTAATACCCAGGCATATCCCTTTAAACATGATATTGGGTAAAAAGAATGGCTAGTCGCCCTGTATTCGTCGCCATAGGAGAATCAACTCATTTGGTTGAGGAGGTTCCGATTGACTTTCACTGGAATCCTGGCTTCGCGCCTATCCAGAAAAAAAAGAATGTTGCTGCATTACATGAGGCGGCGTCGAAAAAGGGGATGACGCCACTTCTTGAGGTGTCAACGAAGTCCGAAGAAAAACTTGGTCAGCGGCTAAGCGCATTCAATTTGAAAATAGCAACTCCTCTGGGTGAAATCAGTATTGAATCCGCCTATCAGGGTAGCAAAGTTTTCAAGGATGGCGGCCCATATGCAGATATATATGAAATGGACAGTTGGGCTGCAAAAAAGGATGAGCGGCTGAAAAACTCTGGGCCGCTTACAGGCTTCGATTTTTTTGGCCAAAAATGGCCTCTAATTCCCAAGACAGCATTTTATGACTGGCTGTATCTTTCGGCGTTAGAGCCTCATCAAGAGTTTCTCAAGCGTTTATTCAATTACCACGGATTCACGGATATAGAGTTCAATCCAAAGAAGTCAATTAACTGCCAAGCCCGCACATGTGCACTGCTGGTCTCCCTGATTAAACTTGACGCCTTGAGTTTAGCTCTTCGTTCGCAGTCTGATTTTATTGCAATGGTCGCATCTGACTCATTCAATCAAGCTCATTCCTCAGAACTGCGCCAACATGTTTTGCTTTAATGTGCCTCGTGTTAGTCAACGTATCTCATACACGTTGAGTGACATTTCATTTTGGCGCAACTTTGAGCATGGGCTAACTGGCGGTTCAACTCGGTCGTCAATGTTTCGCATTGCCGCCGGTTAACCTGGGCGTTAAGACTGCTTTGGAGCGCCGGCAAAGTCGGCTTCCAGCCCTTCAGAGTCGTGACCGGCCGAAACCCCAACAACTCCTGACACGGCAAACCGAAATGCATCCATGCTTAACTGGCCTCGCCTACGGAAGGTTGACGCAGAACAAAACCCGCAGCCTAACGCTTTAGCTGCACATAGAAATTTTCATGGGGACCGACCGCTAGCAGGACAAGTTCTTGTGGTTCCAATTTGTCCGGTTCCAGTCGGTAGGCCAGCAAGGTATCCCGGTTGTTGAGCTTGAACTTATGGACGAAAACGCCGTTCAAGTCGCCCCTTGTTTCTTCCCCAATGGTGTGGTCATCAGCAACGGCTCTAACAGCCGAATCCAGGATCGCTTTGTCTTTGGAGTGCAGCTTTTTGGCTGTACGCGCAAAGGATGGCGTGACCAGAATGGCTAAGGGCATTCTGCTAGCCGAAAGAATAAGGTGATAGTTGCCCAGCCTTGGCCTCTTCGAGCGAAAGCATAGTGTCCTGGATCACTTGTAGCGGTAACTCCGGGTTTTCCAAAACGGCCTTGCCAATGCGTGCCCAGTATTCGATTTGCTTGGGCACAGAGCGATGTTCAGCGGCACCAACAACCTTGGCGTCTTCCACCAGAGAGTCAGAAAGTTTCAGCGCAATTGCCACGTGGACCTCCGGTAAAGTTGATGGCGTATTTTGCAGCAATTGGAAACCTTTTGCAACTCCATCGACGCTACTTGTTATCCATTTCGTTCGAGGCTCGGCCAGCATTGGCAACCACCGCTGTGGAGAAACTTGTCAAAATTTCAGGTTCGGCGCGAACGACAGAAAACGCTGCCCAACCGACTTCACTGTCGCTCCGCTCTTGTCGTTCATTTTTGAAAATCGGTAGCCGGTGGGGTCAGCCCTTGCCGACATAGGATGTCGGCGCCAAGGGTTGAACAAAGACATGCCCCGGCACTGACCGCAACCACGCCCGATGGTTGTCAATACAGGATTGGGGCCAAGGCTGACCAGAAGCCCGCCTGCCAGAAGCCTCTTTTTCCGCCGCCACAAAAGACCAGATTTTCGAAGTGCATGCGTTGGGCCTGCGCGTCAAAGCTAGTGCGGTTGGAGTGGCAAGCAGGCGCCGCCGTCGCCCTGTGTCTCGTCTAGGCTCAAACGAAACCAAAGTTCCATTGCCCGGCCCCAGGCTTGCGCCAACTCCACGTCTTGCGTGGGCTGACATGGTCTGGCTCGGGTAGGGGGTCTGGTACAAGTTTTATCGTCCGTGTGCGTGAATTGCCTCAAGATAGACTCCAATGATAGTCAAAGGACGAATCGTGGCGTCATCGGCGAAATGCTTGTTGCGAATCCGCAAATTGGGACCAATTGCAATTCCGGTGAAGTTTTTCAAATCACCCCGCCTTGCCTTAGCATAAAGACCCTTTGGGTTGCGCCGCTCCTGCGAAGGCGTGAATCCTAAAACTTAAAACCCTTTGCTGACAACTGCCCAGGCGTGAACGGCTGCGTTGCTGGTTATCAGAGTCGGCACGCTGCCGATACCCTCCGACAGGGTTAGCTGGACGGTGATCTGCTTCGTACTCGCCCATTCCACTCCGACACCGCAGCCGCTGAGCGTCACGTCATTGATGCCGCTGGCCCAAGGCGTCTTGTTGATGGTCACGTGCGCGCTGTCAAAAAAGGCCATCACTTTCCACTGCCCCTCAGTTCCAAAAAACGCCCCATTCAACAAGTGGCGGAGTTCAATGGTCAACGAGGCGCCGTCGTCACCAGACACGGCACCCGTGTCGTAGGCGCGCACCGAGTTGGGTCCACCCAGAGTCATTTTCTGCGATTGATCCAGATTGGTGTTCGCAGTCTGGCCTGAAAGCGCAACGTACAGCGTGTCCTTAGTGGTCAATGGCTGCTGGTGGCTGGCCCAGGCGCTGTACTTGACGAAGTGGCGCTGGGTCTGTGCGGTCTGTTCATCGGCGAGCTGAGCGGCGGGGTTAGAGAAGCTCACATTGCCGGCGCTCACGGTCGTCTTCCAACTGGTAAGCCCTCTAGGCAAGAGGTTATGGGTGTCACCATTCAGGCTGAACGAGGTGTTGAGCAGCTTGCGGTCATTTTGGGTGTTGGCAGTGTCGATAAGGTCGTCCAACCACAGACTATCGAGTTGGATCTGCACGTACACGTTCTGGGTCTGGCTGCGCACAACGGGCTGCTTGACCCACAGGCTTGCCACGTCGGCCGTCCCATGCCCGCCAATGGCTGAGAGCGAATCTCCCAGCACATAGCGCACTGTGGAGCCTGAGCCGCCTGCGCGGGTGCCGAGCCCGTTGAGCAGCGTTTCATACGACACCTGACCATAGGTCATACCCTGGCCTGCGCTGCTAAGCACCGTGGCGCTGAGCACATCGCCTTGATGCAGTGGATTGGTGATGTTCACGCTGGCACCAACACGGTTTTGCCCTGTGTAGCGGCTGCCGCTGTTGTCGATGAAGGCGCTTGCCGTCACCATGGCCAAGGGTGCGATGCTCAGAACCAGGTCAGAGCTGCCAACGGTCTGGCCAGGTTGCGCGTTCGCCTCAACAGTCATGCCTGGGATGTCAGAAAGCAGCAAAAGGGCGCGGTCCAGCTCGTTCTGGGCGATCAGGTCATTGGGCTGCAAGGAAGAGAGCGTGGCGCTCAACAGGGCGTTGCTGACTCTGCCTTTATTGTCGATCACAACTTTGCCGTAACGTGCCTCGATTACTTGGAGGGTGACAGCACCCCCCTGAATGGTCTGTGCCGGGACGATGGCGCGCGCCAGCGGATAGCCGTGGCCGTGGTAGTAATCGGTGATGCGATCGGCAAGCTCACCGACCTGCTCCAGGGTGAGTTCCTTCCCCTCGGCATCCTTGACCAGACCGTGCAGCAATGCACTGTCAAACACCGTGTTGCCGGTGATTAGGATTGTCGTAACGGTGAAGGGCGTGCTCGAAGGCAGTGGGGCACTAGCCTTGTTCTCTAGGATAAGTCCGGTCTCGCTGGAAGACGGCTGCGGGAAACTAGGCGGCAGCAGGCTTTGCAAAATGGAGCCGGCGCCTGGGATCACAGGCTCGACAGCTCCAGCAGCCCAAGCTACATTGCCTGCAAGCATGACCACAGCAGCCAGTAAGGTGGTCCGGGTCATCTCAGGGCGTGACGTTATTGTTTTCAAGGGCAATCTCGCTGCAGAGGAAAAGGAGTGAGGGAGTACGTTTGCCGCAGCATCTTGCGGCCTCAGTGCGCTTATTAGCATCACGGCAGTTTCACGCCGCCATCGATCACTATGACTCCAGATTGCCCACCGATTGCCAACTGGGTATAGACAGTAGGAGCGGCCTGTTTGCTGGTCCCTGTGCCGCCACTAGGCTGAGCTGCATTTGCGCCAGCGCCTCCACCGTTGCCGGCATTCCCAGCTGAACTGACATCTGAGTTTGCGGCACCGCTGTTACTGCTTTGAGCGCTGGCTGTCGGGGAATTCACCGGCAACGCGACTGGCGGGGTTGGGGCGCTATACGCGGTCTGCACGGGTAAAATATTTGCCGACTGGGGTAGGTCCGGCGTGATGCTCGCTTCTACCGTCTGACCCGGAGCCAGACTGTAGTTGCTGGCCAAGCCGCCATGGGTGCCGTTTGCAAGGGTGTCTGAATTTACCGTCACCAAGGTGGCCATCCCTGCATTCGGATTGTTGAATGTCGCCGTACCCGTCGCAGTCACGGTCTCGCTGCCCACCAGACCGGAGGTAATCGTCAATGTTGGCGTCGCCTTCGTTGTTCCGTCATAGGTCTTGCTAGGCGCCTCAACCGTCGCCGTCAACACCGCAGGCGTGATATTGGCGCTCAAGCCCGTGGCCTGCATCAGGATGTAGTTGCTCAGGTTTGCCGTCCCGCCCAAGCTGTCCGTTGCGCTGATGCCGACGGCGTTGCCGGCATTGGCACTCGCGTACGTTCCGGCTTGCGTCAGCGTCACATTTTCTGATCCAACAACACCCACCAACGTGCCACCGCTCAGACTGGCTGCGGTCGTACCGTTGTATGCGGTGCTGTTGGCCACTGTGCCGGTCACAGTCAATGGAGCCTTGGCAATCGTGGCGCTCAGAGCAGTTGGCTGCGTCAACGTGTAGTTGCTGAGCACGGCAGTCGTGCCGCCCAAACTGTCCGTTGCGGTGATGTTTTGCAAGCCCGCGTTCGGGCTGGCATAGGTTCCCGCTTGCGTCAGCGTGACCGTTTCACCCGTCACGACACCCAGCAATGTGCCGCTCGTCAGGCTAGCCATTGTGGTGCCGTTGTAGGTCGTGCCGTTAGCCACTGTGCCGCTCACCGTCAAGGTTTTGGTGGTGATGGAGCCTGCCGCCGTTGCCAGGGTGACGTTGTAGTTGGCACCGCTGTTGCTGTCGCTAACCGTCACGATATTGGGTGTAACGAGCGTCGTGCCAACAACGTTCTGGCCGTTGAATGCCTGCGTCAATGTTTGCAGCGTGTCGCCACTGAACACCTGACCAGCAGTCACGGTCGGAGTGGCCGTGCTGGCGGTGTTGCCGTTGTATGTCTTGGTGTCAGCGGTGGCTGTCACCGTCAAGGACGCCTTGGCTATCGTCACACTTGCCAGCGTCGGCTGGATCAAGGTGTAGTTGCCGGCATCCGCTCCGTTCGTGCCAGTTCCCAGCGCCAAGCTGGCGGTCACCGCTTGGGTGCCCGCGTTCTTGCTGGCCAGGGTGCCAGTGGTGGAATTATTGAGCGCAAAGGACTCGGTGTTCACCAGTCCGACGAGCGAAGCCGTACCACTTAAAGCATCCGTTGTTGTGCCGTTATAGGTCTGGTTGGTGCTGACCAGGCCGCTCACCGTCAAGGTCTTGCTTGTGATGGAACCTGCAGCCGTTGCCAGGGTCACGTTGTAATTTTGGCCGCTGTTGCTGTCGCTCACCGTCACGGCGTTGGGTGTGACCAGCGTCGTGCCAATAACGTTCTGGCCGTTGAATGCCTGCGTCAATGTTGGCAGCGTGTCGCCACTGAACACCTGACCAGCAGTCACAATCGGCATGGCCGCGCTGACGGTGTTGCCGTTGTAGGTCTTGGTGTCGGGCATGGCTGTCACCGTCAAGGGTGCCTGGGCGATGGTCACGCTTGCCAGCGTTGGCTGGGTCAAGGTGTAGTTGCCAGCATCCGCTCCGTTCGTGCCAGTTCCCAGCGCCAGGTTGCTGGTTACCGTCTGGGTGCCCGCATTCTTGCTGGCCAGGGTGCCAGTGGTGGAATTATTGAGCGCAAAGCTCTCGGTGTTCACCAGTCCGACGAGCGAAGCCGTACCACTTAAAGCATCCACTGTTGTGCCGTTATAGGTCTGGTTGGTGCTGGACAAACCAGTCACCGTCAAGGTTTTGCTTGTGATGGAGCCTGCCGCCGTTGCCAGGGTCACGTTGTAATTTTGGCCGCTGTTGCTGTCGCTCACCGTCACGGCGTTGGGTGTGACCAGCGTCGTGCCCGATACGTTCTGGCCATTAAACACCTGGCTCAACGCAGGTAGCACATCGCCGCTGAACACCTGACCAGCAGTCACAGTCGGCGTGGCCGTGCTGGCGGTGTTGCCGTTGTATGTCTTGGTGTCGGGCGTGGCTGTCACCGTCAAGGGTGCCTGGGCGATGGTCACGCTTGCCAGCGTTGGCTGGGTCAAGGTGTAGTTGCCAGCATCCGCTCCGTTCGTGCCGGTTCCCAGCGACAAGCTGGCGGTCACGCTTTGGGTGCCCGCGTTCTTGCTGGCCAGGGTGCCAGTGGTGGAATTATTGAGGGCAAAGGACTCGGTGTTCACCAGTCCGACGAGCGAAGCCGTACCACTTAAAGCATCAACGGCCGTGCCGTTATAGGTCTGGTTGGTGCTGACCAGGCCGCTCACCGTCAAGGTTTTGGTGGTGATGGAGCCTGCCGCCGTTGCCAGCGTCACGTTGTAGTTGGCACCGCTGTTGCTGTCGCTAACCGTCACGGCGTTGGGTGTGACCAGCGTCGTACCAACAACGTTCTGGCCGTTGAATGCCTGGCTCAACGCAGGCAGCAGGTCGCCACTGAACACCTGACCAGCAGTCACGGTCGGAGTGGCCGTGCTGGCGGCGTTGCCGTTGTAGGTCTTGGTGTCAGCGGTGGCCGTCACCGTCAAGGGTGCCTGGGCGATGGTCACGCTTGCCAGCGTTGGCTGGATCAAGGTGTAGTTGCCAGCATCCGCGCCGTTTGATGCTGTTC
>Ga0364894_10712_pt1 | contig 10559 bp, 9 predicted proteins | sample ExccelJu500001D4_FD_206942 | JGI IMG/M metagenome (GOLD analysis project Ga0364894, IMG submission 206942) | Enriched cells from Trout Bog Lake Hypolimnion, Wisconsin, USA - BchlTB.July16.5000.01.D4 | ecosystem: Environmental > Aquatic > Freshwater > Lake > Hypolimnion/Profundal zone | place: USA...
ATTTTATTGGTCAGACTGTTCAATTTGGAACTATTACAATTTATTGCTTTTCTCTTTTTTGGCAGATGTGCATCAATTTCTTCTGCGGTTCTGGATCTATGTAAATGACCTTCATCCACTAGATTCTTTAATGTCGATTCCTCAAGCTTTGCTATTTTGTAGATAGTGCTCCAACGGCAGGGCAGCGAATCTATAAATTTTGTTAACTTATTGAAGTTGCCGCCAATTACGCAGTACTTCCGAAATTGCGATGAATTCAGATCAACTGTCATTCTGATTTTCTTTGCAAATTCATTAAACATTTCATCTTTATTTCTAATTGAAAAAACAATAAAACTCATTAATAGAATACTTGAAACAGATCTTTTGTTGAGGGTCAGAAAGCGTTCTGCCAATAAGTTCGTTTGTTCGGTTTCCGTTAGTTTTTTAAAGTCCTCCATCTTGCCAAAATTAGACTCATATAACTCTAGTGCTTGTATGTTCATTTAAATCCCCTTTTGCTTAAGAAGTCTTGCCTCCGATTGGCGCAAACAATTTCTCTTGCTGTAGGAGTAGTTTCTGAATTATGGGTGCATAAGAATAGTGAGATATCAGCAAATAATTAAGTCTGTCCGACTTTTGCTAAACTTATAAAAATCACTCATTTATTAGTTCCAAATTGAACATTTCACTCAAATCTAAGGTTAGGCACTGGTTTAACTTTTATCGGTTTGCGCTGTCATCCAATAGCACCGAGATTCAAGAGAATCTTGCTAAAAATGCAGAATTCTATGAACCATGGGGTGATATCTCCAAGATTAGTTTTGATGACTGGTGGAGAACTCATTCTTCGTTGTTTCATCGCAGGGAGAAGTTTGAGGTGTTGGAGGGGGAGTTTAGTACTGAGGCAGATAGTCTTTATCTAAAAATCCCCATTGCATTGTCTTCGGTAGCGGCATCCAAGATATTTATGAGGATTTACAGGGAAGAGTATGAGAAGCGTCTTGGTGTGGGAAAAAAGGTCAAAAGGCAATATAAGGGTGACTTTGAATTAACCCCACTAGAGTTTCAGGCGGTGAATTTCAGGTACTACTCATTATTTGCCGAAAAGGTTTATTTACCGCTATATAAAAAGAGCGGCAAATCTCCTATTACCAAGGATTTGGTCTCACTAGCTAAAGAGAAGTTTAAAAATATTTCCGAACGTACTGAGATGCGATCTAGGGAGTTTGAAAAACAACGTATTGCCCCATTTAGGCAAGACTCTGATAAAAACTATAAAACTCTAGCGAGAACAGCAACACGCTATCGATTGATTGTTGAAAATCTTCTGCGAAATGTTTCTTTGGGCGTATTTCCCGGAGAGTACCAGGAAATGGGGTTAAAGAATCACTATGCCAAGAGAAAAGAGATTTCGATTAATGTGGAGAAGAAGAAGCCCGGACGCAAGAGAAGGCCAATGCCAATTGGATATAAAAAGTCTGAAAAAATTGTTGATCCAAATAATCCAAACATGAGAAAAATGTACGTTAAGTAATGCTACATTCCGTATGAAATCGTCTTAATTGCATCCTTCATGACTTCAAGTGAGGCGCCGCCGCTATACAGTCCGTATGTAATTCTAGGTTTTTCATGTCCCACGATGTCTGCCGCTAGATTCTCTCCAACACCAGCATTCTCAAGCATTGTGGTGAATGTCTTCCTGATCGAATGAAAGACATATCTTGATGAGAAATTGTGTTTAGTCTTTAATCTGCCAAATCTCTTACCAATTGCATTTGATCTATCGCCATATTTGTTTTTGGTTAGACCTGTTAGCAGGTAATCATCAGTTGATTCTTCGATAAGTTCTTCAATTCGATCTTTAATAAATGGATGAATTGGTATTGTTCTTTCACCCGCTTCAGTTTTAGCGTCAACAATTGTGATGCTTTGATCATGTAGATTAATGTGCTTACAAAGCAAGGAGCAGATTTCTTCAATACGAGCGCCCGTATGCATTGCAATCAGTATTAGATCTGCCAGAGTTTGATGTTCATTTAAGGCATCTTGATGTAGGCCGACAATCTCCTTTGGTGAGAAGGGCAGCCATGATTGTGTTTTATTGACTGATTTAGAGTTGGGTTTATTACTGATCTTAAATTCGGTGGGCACTATAAAGGGGTTTGATTCAGACTGAGGAACTTCTTTGATTAACTGTAAATACTTAAAGAAGTTTTTGCCAGACCCAATAATTCGATTGACTGAAGATGCTGTGAGTTCACCCTTTTTGGCGATGTGCCTAATCCACAAATCAACGCTTTTAATGGTTATTAATGGGGCGGTAGGGAATTGATCAGTTAATAATTCAACATCACTAGCCATCTGATCAATGTTCTTTTCGGAGAGTCCACGTTCAGTTTCGTGTTTTTTCCAGTCCTTTGCGACATCTTCAAGATATTTATTTTGCCCTTTGGCAATTTGTTCAAAAACTTGAGCGTGAATATCTTTTTTTGCTTCGTGTAGTTTTGCCACTTCTTCATCGATGGCATCTTGAACAAGATGAGCGGGGGAGGACTTCAGTAGTTTTCGAATATCTTTGGCAGATTGGATAAGTGGATCATCAGATTTAGAACGTGCTGCTTCAATTTCTGCCTTCCATCCCATCACATGAACTTGAGCAATCGTTTCAGCGAGTTTTCTATTATCAGTCCCCGTGCTTTTTGAGAACTTTGCCTTGCCTAAAATGTATTGAATCTCTTTAGGTACGTATAACACCGCAAAGTAAGTGTTGTAACGCTTAACGAGATGTGAAGGTTTTGATGTCTTGGGCACGTTTGTTCCTATATGAACAACACTCTAGCATACATTCAACCCATGTTTTCAACCCATGTTACTAATTAAGACCTATATATCTATTGACTTAAAAGGCGAAATTCATATAATCGGAAAATCCCGCCTCTTCCGCCAGTTGTACCAAAACCACCTTCGGGTGGTTTTTTATTGCTAGCAATTTCTTGCTGGTAAATTAATAACTTCTTCCATGTAAAAAGAAAAGGTGCATTCATGATTTACGTCATTTTATTGATGGATCGTCCGGGTACTGCTGACTTACGGGTTCAGGTTCGTCCTGAGCATCGTGCTTACCTGGCTCAATTAGCCGATCGTATGGCCTTTGCAGGACCATTGACCTCTGAAGATGGTCAGACAACCCTGGGTAGCTTATTGGCAATTGATTTTCCCAATCGCGCAGCTGTAGATGCTTGGTTAAAAGATGAGCCCTTTACTAAAGCGGGCGTCTACGAAGCACCGGTTGTGCATGTCTTCAATAATATGTGGCCACAAAAAGTTGGTTTTCCACCCGCTTAAAAAGTGCCTTCTCTGAGAATGTAAAAAAGCCACTACAAGTGGCTTTTTGTTTGCGAAGAGGCTAAGGTTAAATTGGCTTAATTTGTACTTTTCTAAATTTGACAATTCCGCCAGCAGATTGAAGTGCAATTCTGCCTTGTGAGAAGCGCTCATCTTGCCCATCCGCTACAGTAACCACACCATTGAGTGTGACCTTAAAGTGCGATCCATTAGCAACGATTTCCATCACGTTCCAATGGCCACCCGCATGCGGTACGGGGTTAACCTTGGCAATATCAACGATCGCGCCTGTGGCATATTCTTGGCCTGGGCGCGTATCCCAAATATTGACTTCATAAGCATTCTTTGTAGCGATAATCTGGCTTGGATCCTGGCAGCGAATAAAAATGCCGCTATTAGTAGTGGGCTCGACCCAGAATTCAGCGCGAATAATGAAGTTTTTATAAGATTCCGTGCTGACCAAAAACCCAGTTCCTTTATCGCTCATAACCTGCCCATCGGAAATAATCCAATTTGCGTTGCCTACGAAGTTCCAGTTACTGAGATTGACTCCATCAATTAATTCAATAAAGCCATCCTGACTTTGGGCTTGGCAAGTGGCGATACCAAAGCATAAGGCGAGGGCAGCGAGGCTGCGGGTAAGCAATTTCATAAGGATCTCCTGAGGGTTATTGGTATTTTTCTTGTCATGATTGTTGCCGATTTCTGGCTAAATAGACAAGCTCACACTTTCCCTTAAGTGAGGTCAAGACTAAAAATGATCAAAAAGACGGAAACTAGACATTACCAAGCGTGGAATCTAGTAGACTTGAGTTATGAATTCATCAAAATTACACCCAATTTTTGTACTTTCCCTGTTTGCAGTGATTAGTTTGACCGCATGCGGCTCGATTCAATCGGCAGCCGAAGACGATTGCAAGAATGTGGGCTGGCAAGCTGGCACTAAAGGTTATAACGATTGCGTCAAGGCCCGTATCTATGAACGCAAGTTAGATTACTCACTTCCGCCAGGCGATCAGCCATCACCCTCATTGCTTTAGGGTTAACCCGAGCCCTAATCACTTGAGCGCCGTCAAGGACTTAGGTCTAGAATTAGCCCAAAATCACCGTTTAGTTGCTTATCAATCCTCTAGTTTTTTTGTAAAAAATTAGAGGTATTTGACTTCCCGATCACGGTAGTGATTTGAAAATTACATTACAAGCATTCAATTGCGCCAAAAATTAGAGATATAAGACCATGAATCATCCAAAGCCCTCCGGAGAAATAAAGGCGGTTGCCCTTGCTACAGCGGATGACTTAAGAGAGACCATTCGTCGTAAAAGTAAATTAAAAGGTCGTCAGGCCGATGACATCTCCTTGGCAGAGGTACGTTTACTCATTGGTGAGGCTCCTCACCGCCGTGATTTATTAATTGAGTACCTGCATCTGTTAAATGACGAATATCGCGCATTGCACGATCGTCATTTGGTGGCGCTAGCTAAAGAGATGAATATTCCGATGGCTGAGGTGTATGAGGTTGCTACTTTCTATCATCACTTTGAGGTGGTACGTGGCAATGATCCAGTTGCTGATATTACGGTCCGTGTCTGCGATGGTCTATCTTGCGAATTAGCTGGAGCGCAAAATTTATTAGAACGCTTACCCAGCATTTTGGATAATGCAAAAGTGAAGGTGATTGCTGCGCCTTGCGTTGGTCGTTGTGAGCAGGCCCCAGTAGCGGTAGTGCATCAGTACCCTGTTATTTTTGCAACGGCAGATAAAGTTGAGGCCGCAGTAAAAAATGGGATGACTACTCATCCTATGGCAAGTGATGATGCCCAGTTTGATCCAGCATCATTCGCAGAGCAGGGCGTTTCTCCTCAGGGCGAGAATCAACCTATATCTCCAGATTACGTAGGTTATGAATCCTATGTAGCTCAGGGCGGCTATGCCTTGGCAAAAGAAATTGCCTCTGGTAAACATAGCGTTGAAAGCATTATTAAGGCGATGGAAAACTCCGGCTTACGTGGCTTGGGTGGCGCCGGCTTCCCTGCTGGTCGTAAATGGCGCATTGTGAAGGATCAACAAGCGCCTAAGTTGATGGCGGTCAATATTGATGAAGGTGAACCAGGTACCTTTAAAGATCGTACTTATTTAGAGCGTGATCCACATCGCTTCTTAGAAGGCATGCTGATTGCCGCTCAAGTAGTTGGTATTGACGCCATCTACATTTACTTGCGCGATGAGTACCATGGTTGCCGTGAGTTATTACAAGCTGAAATCGATAAGCTCAAAGCAAACCCACCATTTCAGTTGCCGCCGATTGAATTACGCCGCGGCGCTGGTGCCTATATTTGCGGCGAAGAATCGGCAATGATTGAGAGTATTGAAGGTAAGCGCGGCGAACCGCGGATGCGCCCACCTTATATTGCCCAGGTTGGCTTATTTGGCCGCCCAACCTTAGAACATAACTTTGAGACGCTGTATTGGGTGCGCGATATTGTTCAGCGCGGGCCAGACTGGTTTAGCTCTTATGGCCGTCATGATCGTAAAGGTTTGCGCAGTTATAGCGTGAGCGGACGCGTGAAAAATCCTGGTGTCAAATTGGCGCCTGCCGGAATCACCATTCAGGAGCTGATCGATGAGTATTGCGGCGGCATGCAAGATGGCCATGCTTTTTATGGTTATTTGCCTGGTGGCGCATCTGGCGGCATCTTGCCCGCCACCATGAACACCATTCCGCTTGACTTTGATACCTTGCAACCCTATGGCTGTTTTATTGGTTCGGCAGCAGTGATGGTATTTAGTGATCAAGATAAAGCCCGCGATATGGCTTTGAATGTAATGCACTTCTTTGAGCATGAAAGCTGCGGCCAGTGCACTCCATGTCGCGTTGGCAGCTCCAAAGCAGCGAGCTTGATGCAAGCTAAGACTTGGGATCAGGAAACCTTGGAGGACTTGGCAACTGTAATGGTGGACGCCTCCATTTGTGGTTTAGGTCAAGCCGCGCCGAATCCTATTCGCTGCATCCATAAATACTTCCCTCATGAAATCGTTTGATACAGGGGCATAGAAAATAATATGAACGCACCTACCAATCCTAAAGAACTTGAATTGCAAACCGTTGAGTTCAAGCTCGATGGTCAAACTATCGTCTCTTACGAAGGTGAGACGATTCTCAAGGCCGCTAAACGCCATGGTATTGATATTCCCCATTTATGCTTCAAAGATGGCTATCGTCCTGATGGAAACTGCCGTGCCTGCGTAGTTGAAATTAATGGTGAGCGTACATTGGCTCCGAGTTGCTGCCGCAGCGCAACCGCAGGGATGGAGGTAAAAGCCAAGAGCGACCGTGCCATTAAGAGTCAAAAGTTAGTACTCGAGATGTTGTTATCCGATATGCCTGATGAAGGGTTTAAATGGGTTGGCGACACCAAAGAGGAAGAGCAAAAGAATCAACATGGCGAGCTCAGTACCTGGGCTGCGCGCATGGATGTCACCGTTCGCCCGCAATTAAAGGCTTTGCGTCGCGAAAAGGTAAATAGTGATATTTCTCATCCAGCGATGGCGGTTAATTTGGATGCTTGTATTCAATGTAATCGTTGTGTGCGTGCGTGCCGTGAAGAGCAAGTAAATGATGTGATTGGCTATGCAATGCGTGGCGCTCATAGTGAAATCGTTTTCGATCTCAACGATCCCATGGGCGATAGCACCTGCGTAGCTTGTGGTGAATGTGTTCAAGCTTGCCCCACTGGCGCACTCATGCCTAAAGGATTGATTGGTTCGCAAACTGTTGACCGTAAGGTCGATTCTGTTTGCCCGTTCTGTGGTGTTGGTTGCCAAATTACCTATAACGTAAAAGATGAAAAGATCGTTAGTGTTGAAGGTCGTGATGGCCCTGCAAATCACAATCGACTTTGCGTAAAAGGCCGTTTTGGTATGGATTACATCCATAACCCACAGCGCCTCACTAAGCCACTGATTCGTAGGGCTGGTGTTCCGAAGGACGAGACTGCGATTCAAAATCCGCAAGACTGGTCAAGCATCTTCCGCGAAGCAAGCTGGGAAGAGGCTTTGGAATTGGCTGCTGGTGGACTTAAAAAACTAAAAGATCAACATGGCCTAAAGGTGTTGGCTGGATTTGGCTCTGCCAAGGGTAGCAATGAAGAAGCTTATCTTTTCCAGAAGCTGGTTCGTACTGGTTTTGGCAGTAATAACGTGGACCATTGCACTCGTCTATGCCATGCATCCTCTGTTGCTGCCTTGTTAGAGGGTGTTGGATCTGGTGCGGTAAGTAATCAAGTCAATGATGTGGAGCACTCCAGCTTGATTATGTTGATTGGATCCAATCCGACAGCCAATCATCCGGTTGCAGCAACCTGGTTTAAGAATGCCGCTAAACGTGGCACCAAGATTGTTTTGTGTGACCCCCGTAAGACCGATATTGCCAAGCATGCTTGGCGTACGATGCAATTCAAGCCCGACACCGATGTGGCAATGCTCAATGCAATGATTCACACCATCATCGAAGAGAATTTGGTAGATCAAGCCTTTATCAAAGATCGTGCAAATAACTTTGAAGCCCTCAAAGAAAATATCAAAGGATATAGTCCGGAAGCAATGGCACCCATTTGTGGTATCCCAGCAGAAACCTTGCGAGAAGTCGCGCGCGAGTTTGCCACTACAAAGTCGGCAATGATTTTGTGGGGGATGGGCGTAAGCCAACACGTTCATGGCACAGATAATGCCCGTTGCTTAATTGCATTGGTAAGCATTACAGGTCAAATTGGTAAGCCAGGGTCTGGCTTGCATCCATTGCGCGGACAAAATAACGTTCAGGGTGCGAGTGATGCCGGGCTTATTCCAATGATGTTCCCGAACTATCAACGGGTAGATAATCCAGAGGCTCATGCTTGGTTTGAAAAATTCTGGGGTACGCCGCTTGATAAAAAGCCAGGTTATACCGTTGTAGAAATCATGCACAAGATTACTGCGCCTGATTCGGATCCAGATAAGATTCGCGGCATGTATGTCGAAGGGGAGAATCCTGCGATGAGTGATCCCGATTTGAATCATGCACGTCATGCTTTGGCCTTGCTAGAGCATTTGGTTGTGCAGGATATCTTTATGACCGAGACCGCATTGTTAGCTGACGTCGTCTTACCTGCTAGCGCTTGGCCTGAGAAAGTGGGCACCGCCAGCAATACTGACCGTATGGTGCAGATGGGTAAAAAAGCAATTAACCCTCCTGGTGATGCAAAGCCAGACTTATGGATCATTCAAGAAATCGCTAAACGGATGGGCCTGAATTGGAACTACCAAGGTCCTGACGATGGGGTAGCTCAAGTTTATGATGAGATGCGTCAAGCCATGCACGGTGCCATCAATGGCATTACATGGGAGCGCCTTGAAAAAGAATCCAGTGTGACTTATCCATGTCTATCAGCTGAAGATCCAGGTCGCCCCATTGTGTTTGATGATGTATTTGCCACGGGTGACGGTAAAGTGAAGCTGGTGCCTGCCGATATTATTCCTGCTAATGAACGTCCAGATGCCGACTATCCATTTGTCTTGATTACTGGTCGTCAGTTAGAACATTGGCATACCGGCAGCATGACGCGTCGTGCAACTGTCTTGGATGCTATTGAACCCATGGCTACTGTATCGATGCATGGTGAAGACATGACTCAATTGGGTGTTGCAGCTGGTGATGTGATTACCGTGCAATCGCGTCGTGGAGAAGTAGGAATACACGTGCGTCGTGATGACGGCACTCCAAGAGGGGTAATCTTCATTCCGTTTGCCTACTATGAAGCTGCGGCAAACTTGATCACGAATTCTGCTTTGGATCCTTTTGGCAAAATCCCGGAGTTCAAGTATTGCGCTGTCAAACTAAAAAAAGGTGGGGAGGCGGCCAAGATCATGGGCTATGGGACCAATGCATCGGGCGGTTCAAAGTTAACTTCTACGGTATAAATAAAATAGCCGCCTACTAGGTGGCTATTTTAATAGCCTTATTTTCTTGTTTACTACTTTTGTAGTAAAATCATCAAATAGGAGGCTATATGGGTATGCCAGTACGAATTGATGATGATCTTTATGAATTGGCTAAGCTGGAGGCCAAGGCTGAGCATCGGACGATTGCTGGGCAAATTGAGTTTTGGGCAACAGTCGGGCGTGCAGCAATCGATAACCCAGATCTACCGGTCTCTTTCATCATGGAATCATTAGCTTCTCTAGCAGAGCCTCGTGAAAGCGGTATTCCTTTTATTCCCCGCTCAAGGAAGATTTAATGGCGTACGCAGTAATTCAAATGCGCCGATTTTCTAGACAATACAAAAAGTTAAATGACAAAACCGCTAAAGATATTGACGACGTTGTAGTCAAAATCTCAGAAGCACCTACGATTGGCGAAAAGAAGAAGGGTGATTTATCAAAATTATGGGTTTTGAAGTTTAAGAGTAATGGCCAGATGTATCTGCTGGGATATTCAATAGATGATGGTCTTAGGCTCATTTATTTAGAGTCTATTGGCCCGCACGAAAACTTCTATAGAGATATAAAGCGATAAGCCACTCAATTTCCTTTTGCCCTTTAGAATGAATCCTCCATGGCCAGTTCAACAACCCTACCTTCCCAAGCTCAAGCTGAGTTACCGGTCCTTATTATTGGAGCTGGATTAGCCGGTTTAACTGTTGCCCTACACATGGCCGAGACTCAGCCGGTCATTTTGATGGCTAAGCGTGGCTTAGGTGAAGCAGCTACTGCATGGGCTCAAGGTGGCATTGTTGGGGTGGTTGATAAAGAGCACGACAGTATTGATTCTCATGTATCTGATACCTTAGAAGCTGGTGCTGGGTTAGTGGTGGAATCCACTGCTCGCTATATTGCTGAAGAAAGTGCAGATGCCATTCGTTGGTTGGTAGATCAAGGCGTGCCTTTTACTGCCGATGAAACTGGTCCGATGGGTCTGCACCTCACACGTGAAGGTGGTCATAGTCACCGCCGTATTGCCCATGCTGCTGATGCAACTGGTAAGGCCATTCATGAGGTATTGCTCGATAAAGCCAGGGCCCATAAAAATATTCAATTGCTAGAGCATTGGATTGCGCTCGATCTGATTACCAATCGCCATCTAGATGCTAAGACCCAGCGCACTAAGCCGAATCGTTGTTATGGCGTGTATGCCCTAGATATTAAAAATAATAAGGTAGATACCATCGAGGCTAAGGCGGTAGTTTTGGCAACAGGC
>Ga0364894_10713_pt1 | contig 10558 bp, 8 predicted proteins | sample ExccelJu500001D4_FD_206942 | JGI IMG/M metagenome (GOLD analysis project Ga0364894, IMG submission 206942) | Enriched cells from Trout Bog Lake Hypolimnion, Wisconsin, USA - BchlTB.July16.5000.01.D4 | ecosystem: Environmental > Aquatic > Freshwater > Lake > Hypolimnion/Profundal zone | place: USA...
GAAAAGACAGCACATATGCAATCTTCCAGGTTCCAAAATCGAATATTGTTAATGGCGTCCACCGGTTAGAAAACTGGCCACGACCACCGCGCCCGACCATCATTGATAAAGGCACGGTTTTGGAGGCTAAAGGAGAAATGGCCGGCTGGACATGGTACAAATTAGAAGGCCCGCATAACCTTACCGTTACCCGGGTAGGAAATGGCAAAACCATCAAGCCCGAAAGAGACGGTGTTTATGTGGTGGTAGGTAAACATGGAATCGGTTATGCAGTTTCAAAAGCATACCGTTACGAGCATAATGCACCGTATTAACAGGTTACCCGGTCTATCCGCCTGTTACCCTTGCTGAGTCTTTGGTGCTTGTTTCTGATTTTTCATTTCAAGTGGAATTAAGTATTATTGTCAATAGCTCAATATACATTTTTATTAAGTTGTATTTGACGTTTTAACTCTTTAATGTAAATGCATGCTTTATTCTAATTTCTTTCGGTGTAATTTTTGTGGAAAGTTTGAAATGGCCAGGGGGCTTGCCACCACCATACTGGTATCCTCTTTTTTTTACTTAAGTGCTCAGAACCTCGAGCATGTTCCTCCCGTTTTGGCAAAAAAAGCTACTAAAGACAATACTGCTTTGTTGCTGAGTACTGCTGATTTAGGCGTACTAAAACAACAGCAAGAGGAGCACCCTTATGCCAGTACCCTGCAGATTCTGGATGCTGACCAATCATGGCCGCCAAGATGGTACTACTCAACGCCAGTTTATACCAACGCTATGTTTGAAGAAGATAAACGTAACCGTCAGCTAAGGGTTAATTTTATTGAGGGCCCGCAAAATGATGCTACCTATTTGTCTTACGCTTCAGTCTATTGCCAGCCTGAAACCGGCCAAAACAATCATATCGGCATGGAATTTATTTCTTATTTCAAGATGTTGAACGGACAAATGGCCTTGGTTGATTCGATTATGCATGTTGGACGTGCTGATACTATGTCTATAAGAACTACGGTGTTTTCGGGTATTTTGAGGCCCGGTTTTAAGAATGACCCACACGGCGAGGAACTAAGCGTTTTGATAAAGGACAGTGTTTTTGATCTTTCCATGATTTCAGGTAGCCCCGGCGACAAATCGGTGGAGGGGGTGTTTAACCTTGTACAAATTCTTGACCATTATAATAATGTGATTTTGAACTGGACCCCACTACAGTTAAGTGCTGTACGGGCCTATGTTAAAGACTGGCTTGATAAGAGAGCAATGGGTGGAGGAAGCAACAGCTTGTTCAAAATAGACGGAGTAAGCTTTGATTCGGACGGTAACATCTTATACTCGCTGGAAAAAATAGGGATTGGAAAAATATCACGGACCGATGGACATGTTATGTGGCACATTGACTATGCCAACGGACCATTAATAAATGGAAAGGACACTCTTAGTTTTCATTCCACTGCAAATTTTAAGGCTTTAATGGATGCGGATACTTCATTTGTTTATACCATTCTTGAGCATGGGGCCGACAGCTTTCCTTTAGTAGGAGGCATTGTTTTTGAGCAGAATAAGAAAACACTCAATTTTAAAGTGCTTAAATACATGAATGCTAAAAAGGCTTACCGGCGAGGGGATGAGGCCCAGAAGGGCACTTTTGATTATCGCGCGAAAGGTGGCAGCTACCTGATTGAATATGGGCAATTTGAAGTTCCTGACACCGCGAAAAGCAATTTTCAGGATGCTTTTGAATATGGCAAAGGTGATAGTACCTACGGTGCCTATCTTTCACCTAAATGGAACTTCACTTTAGGTGCACACCGGTTGGAAAACTGGCCTTTACCAGCCAGGCCTACTATTTCTAAAAACGGTAACAAACTTGAAGCCCAAAGCGGTAGTAATAACTATACCTGGTATAAATTAAGTGGCGATAACAATACTTCGGTAACTGAAGTTGGGCACGGTCCTGTTATTCATCCTGAAAATGGGGCTACCTATTGTGTTGCTGTTCCTTATGGAATTGGCTTTAGTGTTTCGCGCAGTTTTACTTATAAACCTTAGATACTGTTTTGTAAAATAAAAAAAGGCCCGAAGCGATTTCCGCTTCGGGCCTTTTGAATTATATCATGCCTGGTTATTGGTTTTGTATTGAAGAAACTCCGTTGCTTGTTAAAGTGTATTGACCGCTGCAGCCACCTGGTGTGCCGTAATTATCTGTTTCGATGGTTGAGCCGCTTGCTGAGTAGTAGGTTACCTGCTGCACTCCGCTTATTTTATAGTTGCATCCTGAAGTTTTGCAGTTTTTGACTACCGGTGTTGTATAGGTAGATACTGTTGAATCACTTGCGTCGAAGGTAAGCGAAAGGCCGCCCGTTATTTTAAACTGAAGGTTGGCAAGAGGAGAAGAGCTTTCGCCTGCAATCCACTCATAGTTATAGTTTCCGCTAACAGTGGCGCTTTGTCCGCCCTGGCTAACGGTAAAGTTACCGTTTTCAACTAAAACAATGTTTCCATTACCGTTAACACCTGTATTGGTCATTGTCATGGTGCCATTATATAGCAGTGAATCGGAATAATAGTTTTGGTAAGTAATTTGGAATACGTTGTTGGTTACGCGTATATCCTGATTGTCGCAGCTAAAAATCACAGTTCCTGATCTCATTTGACCATCACTCTCAACACAGCCCGATGTATAGGTGTAAGTTGCAGTATGCGGCTTGCTAACCGTATCAAGCGTAAACGTTACACAGCCTGAGGAGTCCATTCCATAAATATTGGAAAAGAAGCCCTTTTGGCTTTTGCTGGATGAAAAAATCATGTTGTTCGCCTCATCAAATATCTGGGCCGCTGAGGGGAAGCGGTTTATTTTACTTTTCGTCGCAACCTTTGGGCTTACTCTTTCTTTTTGACAAGAGTTCAAAGTAACAGCCGTTATCACAGACATGATAAAGATTGAAAGCAGTGCAACTTTAGCTGAAGATTTAGTTTTCATTTTATTTTGATTGATTTTAAATAATTGACTTCCTTTTGCCTCTACTTTACGCCACCACTTCAAAAAAGTTTCATTTAATACCTTTCCGGATGTCCACAAAAGGACTTGTTTAAAAGAGCAAAAAGGTTGTAACAGTTAATAATTCAAGCATTTAGAGCGGTTTATGGGTGACATACCCCGGTGGATTTAAATCTCGTTTCTCTTAGTTTTTCATAATTTTGTTTGCGTCCCTCTAATTTGGCGGCAGGAATTTTTTGTGGGTAATGGAATAGTTCAATGGGTAAAGATTCAGACAGTATAAAAAGCTACTCGGGAGAGTGGACAGAAACGCACCTTAGGCATCTTTTAAGAAGAACCTTATTTGGCGTTTCCCGAAAAGATCTGGAATTTTTTAGAGGAAAGAGTATGGATGACTGTGTGGCTGTGTTACTCACTAATTCTATTTCCACAGAACCAATGATAAACTATTACGGCGACCCGGAGGTTGCGTTTGGCGATCCCGTGGTTCAAAGCACTGAAGGCAAAGGGGACTTAGAGAAATTAAGAATCGCCTATTTAAAGGCGTATTGGGTTGGTAACATCATAAACCAGCATAGAAGTATAGCAGAAAAGATGGTTTTGTTTTGGCACAACCATTTTGCTGTTGAATTTAGCACGGTTAAAGATTCCCGCTATGGGTATAAGTATCTTAATACATTAAGACAGAATGCTTTGGGTAATTTTAAATACCTGGCCCGCCAAATAACTACTGATCCCTGCATGCTGGTTTACCTAAATGGTAACCTGAATAACAAAAGTGCTCCCAACGAAAACTACGGGAGGGAATTACAGGAATTGTTCACCATGGGTAAAGGCCCCGACTCACATTATACTGAGGAAGATGTGAAAATGGCTGCCAAGGTTTTAAGCGGATGGAAAGACAATAAAGTCAGCATAGATTCTTTTTTTGACCCTGCCTACCACGAAACCAATGACAAAGTATTTTCGTCTTTCTATAATAACCACGTTATTAAAGGGAGAGCAGGCATAGACGGTGCAGCGGAAACTGATGAGCTTATTGATATGATATGCTCAGAAACGGAATCCTCGCGGTTTATATGCAGGAAGTTATACCGGTGGTTTGTTAACAGTACCATTGATGAGCAAGTTGAGCACAATGTTATTGTACCGCTGGCCAAATTACTGGTGAAATCAAAATACGACGTTAAACCGGTATTGAGGGCAATTCTGACCAGCGATTTTTTCTATCAGCCCTTTCTATTGGGGGGTATGATTAAGGGGCCGGTAGATTTTTTTGCCGGGCTTTTCAGGGAATTTGATGTGGAGTTTTCGGAAGATAAGACCAAGCTTTATAAGCAATGGTGGCGAATTTCGGTTTTGTTGGGGCAATTGGGCCAGGATATAGGTGACCCGCCCGCCGTGGCGGGGTGGCCTGCTTACTACGAATATCCTTTGTATTACAAGAACTGGATTAATTCGGAAGTACTATCCATGCGTGATATACTTACCCGTTTATTATCATTTCCCACCGAATCGGATAAAACTTTAATGTTTGATTTTGCAAAATTCGCCAAGGGACTAAAGAATCCCGCGGAGCCCAGGGCCCTGCTGTCGGAAAGCATTGAATTATGCTGCGGTATTATGCCTGGTCCGTCGCAAATCAATTATCTGGAAAAAGTTCTCAGCAGTGACCAGGGTACAGGTCCTGAATGGTCAGAGATCTGGAGTTCTTATATTGCCGATGATACCAGTAAGGAAGTAGTTGAGAAAGTTAAACACAGGTTGGCAAAAGTATTTGGTATTATCTTCGCCTTACCCGAATTTCAACTAATGTAATTGCTATGATGAACCGCCGGTCTTTCATAAAAAATTCAGCTGCCGTTGCTCCGTTTATAGTGGCATTTAATCCTTTAGCCGCAGCTCAAAGCAAATTCTTACAAGGAGTTACAAGTGATAATATAAGGAGGAATAAGGTTCTTGTATTGATTCAGCTAAATGGCGGAAATGACGGATTGAACACGCTTATACCATTGGATAAGTATAGTATATTGAGCGAGGCACGGAAGAATATTCTCATTCCTGATAACAAAGTTTTGAAGTTAAACGACAGCAGCTCTTTCGGCTTTCATCCTTCTATGAAGTTATTGCAAAGCATGTATCACGACAAGCTTTTAACTTTAATACCCGGAGTTGGTTACCCCAATACCGACTTTTCTCACTTTCATGGAATTAATATTAAATATACCGCTAATATTGGCGAAAAAGAGATAAGATCAGGTTGGGTAGGAAGATACCTTGAGCACCAGTATCCTAATTACCCCAATGGTTATCCGGCACAAAGCACCGATGGCCCTCCGGCTATGCGTATTGGCACTGTTTCTCCAAAAATTGCAGAAGGGACTGAGCAAGACTTAAGTATAGGTATTACTAATATTACAGACTTTGATAACTTCTATTCTGGAATCGATAAAGACCCTGTAAGCAACGATTTGGGCGGTATGAATGTTGCTACTATAAGGGCCATTTCGCGACAAATTGAAGTGTACGGGCCCATTATTAAAAGCTTTGTGAACCGGCAAAACACTCTTTCTAAGTTGTATCCCGCGCCAGAGAAGAATAATCTGGCTGACCAGCTTAAGATTGTGGCCCGGTTAATTGGTAGCGGCTTAAATACTCCTTTTTATGTAGTTCGCCAGTTAGGTTACGACACGCATGGCGAGCAGGTTGATCAGTCGGATACTACTTTAGGGCGTCATGCGGATTTATTGGCAGATTTATCGCAGGCAATTGCAGCTTTTCAGGATGATTTATTTTTAATGGGTAAGCAGGATGACGTAATTGGAATGACCTTTTCGGAATTTGGCAGAAGGATTGCCTCAACAGATTCTTACGGTACTGACCATGGTACTGCAGAGTCTGTAATTATGTTCGGGACTAAAGTTAAAGGCGGTATAATAGGTTCAAGCCCTGAACTACCAACTAAAGCCACGCAGGATGATAACCTGCCTATTCAATATGATTTCAGGTCTTTGTATGCCTCAGTTTTAAGCGGGTGGTTTGGAGCTACCGATGATTTGATTAAGACGGTTATTACAGAAACTCCTGATGCGCCAATAAGCCTCTTCAAGTCATAAGTCCTAAAAAATTGGTAAAAAAAATAAAATTGTCCTGTCCAATATGGCGCTTTTGCCAACTACCGGCTTAATAAATTACAACTTTTTTTTGCACTGAATTGCATGGAAGAAGTGAAGATTATTTTACTAAGTTTATACCGTTATCATTGTTGTTGAAAGACTGTAAATATGAAACCGGAGGGTGTTAAAACGTTAGATTGGTATCATTACAATGCTTTGTTTTTTATGGAGCATTTAATGGGGTATCCTGGATTTATGAAGCGGTTCGGTAACCGGCAAAAAAAGCTATACGACAAAATCGACAAATATCTTACCGGAACAAATCGCGGGACTGTTTCGCAAGTGGAAGAAGTGAGTAACGACTTAAGCTACGAACAATTTATTAAGCAGTGCTACGAGCCGGGATTACCAAAAATTTTTAAAGGAGCGGCTAAGGACTGGAATGCCGTTAAGAACTGGAACCTCGATTTTTTTGAAAAAGAACACGGTCATAAAGAAATATTGTTAAATGATAATGTTGGATTGGCTGACCAGAAGTTTGAAAAAATGGATTTAGGTTATTACATCCGTCAAATTAAAAATGGGTCCTTAAAATACCTGCGGTTTTCCGACATCGTAAACGACGATGAAAATCTGAAGAATGACTTTGATTTAAAATGGCTGCGCCGCTTCAATTTGCCATTATCATGGGGTGAAGATTTAAAAATGTTTATGGGTGGAAGTAATACGGTTACCCCTTTTCATGTCGGTTTCAGTGGGTTCTTATTTGTTCAGGTTATGGGTCAGAAAAAATGGATATTATATCCTCCCGGCGACAGGATTTTTCTCGACCCACGTACAGAACGTACCTTTTATTACTATAGTAAAGCCAATCCATACCAACGCAACGACCCTTCTTTCCCCATTTTAAAACATTCGCGGCACTATGAAGTGCTTTTAGAGCCTGGGGACGTGTTATGGGTTCCTTCATTTACCTGGCATTATGTCGAAAACCTTACTGACTCTATTGGCATTCGTTATGGAAGAAGCAGCATTCCTGCTGCGGCTAAATCGTCACGCATGTTAACAACGCTCATGTTTATGGCCACTCGCCCAACTATGATAGAGCATTATTATACTTCAAGACGAAAGAAGCGCCAGCTATTGTTTATAAAAAGCCAGGCTGAATTGGAAAAAGAGGCACTGATTTAATTGACTTAGGCCATTACTTTTTCTACCAGTTCGAATCCGGTGGCTTAACAATCTTATATTTGTCAGGCGAATGTCGCCCCCCATAACCGACGATGAAAATTATTTACCGAAGCGAAGTTTTAAAGCACAATACCAGGTCCGATTGTTGGGTTATTATTTGTAATGGTATTTACGATTTAACCGGTTTTATTGCAAAGCACCCTGGTGGAAGCGATATTCTGCTTTCCAGGGCAGGTGAAGATGCCACCAGTTTTTTTATTGCAAAGCATGGAAGGAACAAGATGGTCATGAACCACCTTGAGGCGCTTAAAATAGGTGAACTGCCGGTTTCGGAACAAATAACGGCCAGCGATTTTGACGAACCTTTTTTGATGGAATTGATAGACCGGTGTTATAAAAAGAAGCTATATCAGCTTCCCAAATGGTATGTTAACAAAATGTTCTGGATAAGGCTGATAAATATAACATCCTTCTTCTCCCTTTCGATTAGTGCTCTCTATTTTAACCTGGCCTGGTACTGGTGTATAAGTGCTGTATTTATCCAGGCAATTATTGGCACTTCGTTATTTGGGTTATTGGCTCACGAGGACACGCATCGAAATTTTACCAAAGATTTTTTGTCGCGGTATTTGCTGCGGTTTACCTGGCCTGTGTTTTGGCCTTTTATTAGTCAAAACCCGTTAAAGTATGAACATAACAGTCATCATGTTAAAATTGGTGACCCTGAATTTGACTACGAAGTAGCCGCTTTTGCACCTTTTGTGCGTTATTCAGGTTATGTTGAGCATAATCCAAGGCACGGCAACCAACATAGGGTGGCGAAGTTACTATATCCTTTCTACGCCAATATCATTACAACCATAGGCGGAATTTCATCAGGCTTTTGGCAGCGACATAATAGAAAAGTGGGAGTGGAGCATGGCTTATCGGTGTTCGCAACACTTACATATTATGTTTTAATTCCAACTATTGTAAACGGGCATTTTTTATGGTATTTCATGCTGTATCTATTGTATCAATGTGTTTTGTTTTATGGTATTTATGTTGGAGCGGCTATTAACCATTTTGTTCCTGCCTCGGTAAAGCCTATTCCGGATGAGCACCGGAATAAATACGGATATTATGCATGTCACAACACCAGTAACTTCTGTATTTCGAGCTCATTTTGGTTTTGGTATACGGGTGGATTCAATGTTCAGATAGAACATCACCTCATTCCCTTTGTGCCGGTCGAGAATCTGCGAAAGATGATTCCCATTGTGCAAGAGTTGTGCCGAAAGTACAATTATCCATACAATGAATACACTTCTTTTCTAAAACTTTGGAACGACCACTACAGTTATTTGTTGTTGCTTGCAGGTGCAGTACCGGGTAAAGAAATTGAAGTTGAGCTAGCCAATAAAAGCGGATACCAGGCCCGCTGACCTAGTTATTTTCGACTTTTGCCGGTTCCCATTCAGAGCGTTGCCGGTATTTTCTTTCGGCAAGCGGCAAGTAATATTCACTCAGCGAGGAAGGCGGTTGCGCAAAAAAGCCAAGCTTTTGCAATCCGAAATCGGATACGCCTGAGAGGTCAATTTGACTGAGCGCTCTGGGCAAATCAATTCTTTGCTTCAGGTAACCCCGTACCATACCAATGCCCAGGCAATGGCGCCATTGGTTAGTAGCATTAAACCCGCTGGCATGCCATAACCTGAGATTAAAATAAAATACTGATCCCGCCGGGGCTGAAAGCCTAATGGCGTTTTTATAGAAGTAATCTTTATCGGGCTCCTCGGCAGTTTTATGCGAGCCTGGCAAAATCCATGTGCCTCCGTTTTCTTCGGTAAAGTCATTTAATAGAACCAGACATCCCAGCGCTTCAATATAGCCTGGAATGAAATGCGGCCGGTCAACATGTATTCTTGCGGTGTAATTTGTTTTCTGCGGAGGCACACTTGATGATGTGTATACATATATAATCGATGTATCGCCCAATATCCAGTTAAACGGTTCCATCAACTTCTCGTTAGCGGGTAATTCAAGAAAACTTCCGCCATATATTGGACATACCAGCAGGGTTCCGTAATCCTTATATTCTTTAGTACCATGAAACGCGGCTTCTTTTTCAATTGCTGTTTCCAGTTCGGGGATGGCTTTTTCACAGAAGTCCTTATCCAACAGGTTTTCCACCACAGCATATCCCTGCTCATCAATTGCTGAAAGAAAGTCAGATTTATGAAAATTGCTTGGGTTAAATCGGGGAATGTCCATATATAATTACTTTAAATAATTTTTCAATACTGAAAAATAACTTCTGTCAACTATTACGTTTTCATTAAACTGCCTGGTTTCAACCAGCATGCGATGTAGGCTTCTCAATCTGTAAAACGGAACAGCCGGATATAAATGATGCTCGGCGTGAAACCCGAGGTTATGGGGGGAAAAAAAGAATCTTTCCACTATATTCAGGTTCACGGTTCGGGTTTGAAATAGTTTATTTGCCGGAATATGAAAGTGTTCGGTAGATAGCCTAAGGCGGTTAAGCGCCTGGTAAAGTGTTGCATAAGGAACAACCCAATAAATGAGAAACTTTACCTCCCAGTTCATATAAACGAATAACGCAAGTATTGAAACATAAAATATTATAGCCCGTGGGTCAAAATTTGGATATTTAGATGGTTGGGTCTTTCCGGATAAAAAATTGACCACCTTTTTAAGCCTGTAATAAACAAAGTTAATTCCCGTAAGGTCCTTTAAAAAAATTAGGGCGAGCGAAGTTCTGGTTTTGGGGAAATGAAATTCTTCATAATTTAAATGCACTGATTCAGGGTCGCCATCTGTTTTTAAATATTTATGATGTGCCATATGCGCATTTCTGACCCGTTCGAGAGAAAGGAATAAGGGCCATGCTATGAACAACCTGCAAATCCAATCGTTTACCTTGCGGTTTGGATGTAGAAGATAATGCATGCCATCATGCAACAAACTGTACAAACCATACATGCGGCTGCCAATCATCAACCAAACGAAGAAAAATACCAATGGGTTGTGATAATGCAAATGCAGCTCAATCGAAGCGATAATTATGAGCCACTCCAGTAACAGAGCGCCCAGGCTTCTGGCAGGGCTTAATGAGGAAATTGCCCGGATAGTTTCCGGGCTTACTGGTAAATCTGGAATGCGTTTCTGAACCTCCATGGTTGCAGCACAAAGTTAACTCAATTTCGGCTTTTGTTTTTGGGCAACATTTCAAATGCCCTTCGGTCAAATATGTTTA
>Ga0364894_10624_pt1 | contig 10500 bp, 10 predicted proteins | sample ExccelJu500001D4_FD_206942 | JGI IMG/M metagenome (GOLD analysis project Ga0364894, IMG submission 206942) | Enriched cells from Trout Bog Lake Hypolimnion, Wisconsin, USA - BchlTB.July16.5000.01.D4 | ecosystem: Environmental > Aquatic > Freshwater > Lake > Hypolimnion/Profundal zone | place: USA...
AAGAATATAAGAGGCCAGCATGGCAAAAACCACAGCCTCAGCCAAAGGCACAAATAAATAGCGCGCTACACCACCCAAGAAGAACATGGGCACAAACACAATACAGATACATAAGGTAGATACGAATGCAGGAATTGCGATCTCGCCAGCGCCATCCAAAATAGCGTTATAGAGATCGGTACCCATATGCAGGTGACGCTCAATATTTTCAATGGTTACCGTAGCATCATCGACCAAGATACCCACAGCAAGGGCTAAGCCACCTAGGGTCATGATGTTGATGGTCTCCCCAATCGCGTGTAACACCAGAATCGACGAGAAAATCGACAGGGGAATGGAGATGGCAATAATGGTGGTTATCCGCCAGTTACCTAAAAACAATAAGAGCATCAAGGCTGTTAAAAGCGCTGCAATTAAAGCCTCATGGATCACACCATTCACAGCCGCCTTAACAAAGATCGACTGATCACTTAAGAAGTTGGTTTCAATACCCTTAGGAGCTAAAGCCATCACCGTAGGCAACTTCTCTTTGATACCGGCCACAACGTCTAAAGTAGATGCGCCGCCGTTTTTAAGTACAGAGAGCAATACTCCACGTGAGCCATTTTGATGAACGATATTGGTTTGGGGATTAAATCCATCACGTACGTGAGCAACATCACGCAAAAAAGTAGTTACGCCATTACTCGTCTTGATCGGAATTGCATTTAGCCCCTCGATCGAATTGGGTGAGCCATTCAGGGCCACGGTGTATTCGGTTTCCCCAATCTTTGCCGTTCCAGATGGCAAGATTAAGTTCTGCGCATTCACTGCATTAATAATGTCTGTTGAAGAAAGACCCTTAGCCAAAAGAGTGCTAGGGTCTAAGTCAACAGAAACTACCCTAATTTTTCCTCCGTATGGGTAGGGAATGGCGGCCCCAGGAATGGTTACCAATGGTGGCCGAATAATATTTGTAGCGCTATCAAACAATTCTTGGTCGGATAGCGTCTTACTAGATAAACCAATCTGAATCACCGGAACACTGGAAGCCGTATATTTGATAATGAGCGGTGATAAGGTGCCTGGCGGAAAATTCTTTAGGAGGGCCTGAGAAACCGCAACCACTTGCGCAATCGCCATCTCAATATTGACGTTCGGCTGAAAATAAATCTTCACAATACCAATACCAGGCAAGGTTTGCGACTCAATATGCTCAATATCATTAACAGTAGTTGTTAAGCTTCTTTCATCGGTCTGAATGATCCGAGAAGCCATCTCCTGGGCTGATAGGCCGTTATAGGTCCAAATAACACTAATGACAGGGATATTAATATCTGGCAGCACGTCCACTGGTGTGCGCATGATTGCCAACGGGGTGGCAAAAAGGATAACAATCGCCATCACAATAAAGGTATACGGTCGTGTAAGCGCTAAACGAATAATCCACATTTAAAACGCACTCCTAGTATTTGTATTTTTCATCTCTTTTTTATTCTTTTGCTCAATTAAATTGACTCAGCAGCGTTATATATCTGCTCCAGAAATTTGACTATCAAATTGAGGTCTTTTTTGTTCACTTTTGATAAAAGAGTAGCCCGAAAACGATCCGCCTCAATTTGAATCTTTTTATAGAGAGCGGCACCACTCTTGGTAAGTAAAACAAACTTTACCCTTTTATCAACGGCAGATGGTTGACGTGCAACTAAGCCATGCCGAACCAATCTATCAATCATTGGAACCATGCTAGGGGGCTCGACCCCTACTCGCTTAGCTAATTCAATTTGTGAGAGCGGCTCATCGGAACGCGCAATAAATGCAATTGTCATCCACCCGGTTTGCCCCACACCCAAATCCTTCAGACGACGATCAAGAGCCTGCTTATATGCACGAGCAGAGTTGTGGAGGACTACCGAGAATTGCTCCTCTATAGTAGGCATGTCAAATTATGCATATTAGTTAGAATTCTATCCAATTGAGGATATTAATACCTAATCGCTATTTTTGCTTGCAGCTCATTTTTTAATAACCAACTACACTTACGATCATCCAAAAACTGAAAAAGGAATGCATTATGAGCCTGATTGAGAAATTAAAATGGCGTTATGCCACAAAAAAGATGGATCCAAGCAAGAAAGTGCCCGAGGAGAAGGTGGGGCAAATTCTCGAAGCAATCCGCCTTACCGCAAGCTCCAGTGGTTTGCAGCCCTATGTAGTGCTGGTAATCACCAATCAGGAGGTTAAGGAGCAGATCAAACCAATAGCCTGGGGCCAGTCACAAATTACAGATTGCTCCCATTTACTGGTTTTTGCAGCCTGGGATACCTATACAGCTGATCGTATTAATCATATGTACGATTTTGCCGATGAGGAGCGCAATATCAAGAGCGAAGCGGCCATGGCCTATCGCCAAAACCTCCTCAAGAATTACCCCACCAGGGATCCTGAAATCAATTTCACACATGCTGCTAAACAAGCCTATATTGGCCTAGGTACAGCCCTCATTGCTGCAGCCTACGAGCAAGTCGATTGCACCCCGATGGAAGGCTTTGATCCAGCCGCCCTTGATGTCATTCTCAAGCTCAAAGAAAAAGGCCTGCGCAGCGTTCTAATGCTCCCACTAGGCTATAGACAATCAGATGAAGATTGGCTAGTTAACCTGAAGAAAGTCAGACGCCCTACAGAGGATTTTGTCATCAATGTGAAATAAAGCGATAGTTAATACAAAAAAATACCAACCTCATGGTTGGTATTTTTTTTGAGAATGACTAACGTTGATTATCGGGTGGATAACTGCTCTAACCCTTGATTGCTTGACTCAATTCCGATCGTTGCTACTGCAATAATTTGCACAATGAGCAAGGCGATCATAAGTGCAAGTACACCAGTCACTCCGTAGGAATTAAATAAGAAAACGACCAAGAACGGCGTTCCGATGGTTGCCCCACGACCAAAGGTGTTGCAAATTCCAGAGGCACGTAAGCGCACTTCTGTCGGAAATAGCTCCGGAACATACATACCAAATAAACCAGCAACTAATACATAAATAGGAATGACCAAGAGCAAACCAAATACTGGCAGTAAATTTGGGTCACGTACAAAGGGATAAATCGCACCAAAAATAGCTGCAATTGCTGAGGCACCAATAATCAGAGTCTTGCGACCAACCTTATCAGCCAGGAAGGCACCCAAGGCTGCTCCAACAGGTGCTCCAATTGACATCACAAATGCAAAGTTAAATGACTTCACGATCGTCATACCTTCTTTTACAAAAAAGGTTGGCAGCCAAGTAACAAAGCCATACAGCAAGGTATTAATCACAATTAATGTGATGGATCCAACAATCATGCGCGGCAACATGCGCGGTGAAAGCAGATAGCCCACATTGCGCGGCACTGACGGAGCTTGTCCATAAGTCACCGGTGGTAAGACGCCCTTTTCAGCACTGACTTCAGCTTCAATTTTGCTCATTAAGGCCTCTGCCTCAGCATCGCGCCCCACTGACTCAAGCCAACGAGGTGATTCGGGCAAAGACTTGCGAATCATCCACACAATCAAGGCGCCAATACCACCAATCACAAACATGATTCTCCAGCCAAAATTGGGCACTAGAAACACACCCAATAAAGCGCTAGCTGGTAATCCAGTCACAACAAAAGTAGCCATAAGGCCTTGTAGTTTGCCGCGATATTTTGGTGGGGCGAATTCAGCAAGGGTCGAATAGCCTACAACGTTTTCAGCACCCAATCCAACGCCCATAAAGAAGCGGCAAATAATCAAGATTGTCATGCTAGGAGCCATCGCTGCAGCCAATGAGGCAAGGCCAAATAAAGCCAAATTAGCCTGGTAGGTAAAACGACGACCAAAGCGATCGCCTAAGAAACCAGTTCCAAACGAACCGATCATCATGCCTAAAAATGTCATCGAAACAAATAATGCATTCTCGGCAATTGTTGAAAAGCCACTACTAACAGTTGCTCCCAACACAGTCGATGCTATGTAAATATCAAAACCATCAAAAAACATTCCAATACCAATTAGCCACATGATGCGGCTGTGAAATGCCGATAATGGCAATCGATCCAACCTTGCTCCGCTATCAACTCTCATTTTGTCTCCAATTTTTTATTTTTTATTGCTGCAATGAAATTACCTAATGAAATCTTGAATTGCCGCCAAAAACTGTGACGGGGACTGCAACTGCGGTACGTGGGCGCAACCAGTAAGTACAACTAACTCTGAATGAGGCAAGCCCGCATTTAATTCGTACGACATCGGTGGTGGTGTAGCCTCATCATGCTCGCCAACCAACACCAAAACAGGCACAGATACCTTGGATAATTCAGAACGAATATCCAGGGTAGAAAGCGCTTCACATGCACCGTGAAATGTTTCTGGATCGACCGCCAAAAAACATTTTTTTCTTTCAGCAATAAGTTCTGGATTTTGCTCCTGGAACTCAGGGGCAAATAACCTTCTCATGGCAACATCAGCGATAGCCGACAAGCCCTTCTCTTTTGCGGTTGCAGACATCATCTTGAAAGCTGCCCTTCCAGGCTCAGAGAATGCCGCCCCACAATCCGCTAAGATCAACCGGGCGGGTAGCCCTGGATGACGAATGCTGGTAATTAAAGCAATAAACCCTCCATAGCCGTTGCCAAGAAAAATAGGTTTTTGGGTCAAATGAAGTAACGCGATCCCCTTGGCAATATGGTCAGCTATGCCATTCAGATTTCCACCAATAAATTCAGATTCACCAAAGCCAGGTAAATTTAAAATAATTGTTTGATGGGTCTTAGAGAGTTCCTGGGCAATAGGATCAAAACTGCTTCCATCAGCCAATAATGAATGAAAAAGAATAATCGGAGCGCCCTCACCCATAATGTGAGCACTCAGCCTCTTTCCATTGACCTCCATGATTTTTAATTCGCTCATAGTTGACCCCATTAATTCAAGCGGGGTTGAGCTGAGGTATTTTGGTACCAATCAAATGGAGCGTCATCCAGACGCAACATTACGCTCTTAGTTTCAAAGTGCTGATCAAATGACTCGGTTCCGCACTCACGTCCGATGCCGGAGTCTTTAATTCCACCCCATGGTGATGCTGGATCTAAGCGGTGGTGATCATTGATCCAAACGATGCCACACTTCAATTGCGCCGCTACACGATGTGCGCGGGTGACATCTTTAGTGCGAATAGCGCCAGCTAAACCAAATGGGGAGTCGTTAGCTAGCTCCAAGCCCTCTTCTTCGGTTGTAAATTTAGTGACTGAAACAAAAGGACCGAAAACTTCCTCCTGAAAAATACGCATATTGCGGGTCACATCAGCAAAAACAGTTGGCTCTACAAAGAATCCATCCTTCAAGCTTGGGTCTGATGGAATCTTACCGCCAGCAACTAAACGTGCCTTATCTTCATTCAAACCAATGTTGATGTAACTCAGAACACGTTGCTGTTGCTTGGCAGAAACAACCGGCCCTAACTGAACCGTTGGATCGATCGGATTACCAATTCGGATTGCTTTTGCCTTTGCAGCTAATTTTTCAACAAATTCGTCATAAATCTTCTCTTGAACAATTTGACGGCTACCACAAATACAAGTTTGACCGGCGCCAATAAATGCACCAAACGCTGCATAGTTCACCGCTTGATCAACATCAAAATCATCAAATACTAGTACCGGGGTTTTACCACCCAACTCAAGTGTTTGATGTGCAAAATTACTACCAGCAAGTGCGCCAGTAATACGTCCTGCTTCAGTACCACCAGTTAATACCCACTTAGCCAAGCCAGGATGCTCTGCTAATGCCTTACCAGTGGTAGGCCCTAAGCCAGTAATCACATTGAATGCGCCAGGAGGCAGGCCTGCATCTACGAAAAGTTGCGCCAAGCGTAAAGTAGTGAGGGGCGTGTACTCTGATGGCTTAACAACGGTGGTGCAACCTGAGGCCAAAGAGGGGGCCAAGCTTTTTACCATAATCATCAATGGATGATTGAAAGGCGTAGAATTTCCGACCACACCAATTGGTGTGCGCAATGTGTAATTCAAATAATTACCATCAACCGGAATGACTGAGTCACGACGCGCAATCGCTAGGCCCGCGTTATACCGAAAGAAATCAGGCAAACGTGATACTTGGGCACGGGTTTCATTCAGAGAGCGGCCGTTGTTTGCTGTCTCCAAGGTATAGATCTCTTCAAGATTTGCCTCAAATACATCAGCCAATTTGTTAATTAATTTGGCACGTGTCCGATTGGACATTTGACTCCACTCTTTACTATGAAAAGTGCTTTTTGCATTCATCACTGCTCGATCTACATCCTCATCACTCGCATGAGAAATCTGCGCCAACATTTCCCCGGTTGCTGGATTGAGAACATCCAACAAATCAGGGCGGGTTGCCGGCACTTCTTTCCCATCAATAAACAAACCGCGAATGGGGATATTTTTATTTTTATTCATCACAACTGTCTCCTACCTTTTATCTTAAAAAAAATTAACTAATTACTATTCCTCGATCGATCGCACGCTCAACCCTTTTACCTGCAGCGAGTACATGCTTTTCGGATATCTTTTGTGCAGCCTTCACTAATCGACCCTGAATGGCATGAATGATGTCTAGATGTTCTTGAATGAGACCCTTTGGCTCACCATGATCAAAATTGCTCACGCTCATCTGAACTGCCCTCTCCATTAGGTCAATTAAATCTAGTAATTGATCACGCATTCTGGGATTCCTCCCTAACTCTGCCAAACGTCTATGGAATGCTTTGTTATAGGCAACAAAGCCACCCTTCCATTGCTCGGGGTTAAATACCTTAAACACATCCAATTGAGCCAATTCTTCATCAGTCGCATACCGAATCACGCGCTCAATATTGGCGCGCTCTAGCGCTGCTCGCAAATGAAACATATCCAACATGTCAGAGATGGAGACTGGGGACACCCGATATCCCTGTCTTGGCATGGTGATGATCAAGCCCTCACGCTCGAGGCGAATTAGCGCGTCCCTCACTGGAGACTTACTCACTTCAAAGCGAGTCGCTAAATCAGCTTCCCGCACCTCGGCACCTGGGGCGATGCGACAGCTAATGATGTCATTGCGTAGCTCTTCATAGACACGCTCTTTTAAGAGACGAGATCCAGATTCAAGCTGTTCAGCAAACTCAACAATCATGTTTAGTAGAAATATTAGAATTTAATAAAAATTATTCTACTGAAATATTACAAAAATTGGTAATTTTTTATAATATTTTGTAAGTCATTGTTTTAATTAATAATTATAGTTATTGATTGCTAATTAAACACTAAAATATTCTAGAAATTCAATTCTCTAATATATCAAATTGGTAAAGAACATTGAATTTTGATGGGATTTAAGAAAAAAGAAAGCCAATTCCCCTTAGATAGAGGCCCAGGAGAACCGGACTATTGCCTGGAATTATTTAGCCAGCGCGTGCCAGCCAAAGCTCAGTAAGGGAAGTAGATCTACCGCGAATGCAGTGACCTCTTTAATGAGCGTGTTTGAGCAAACAGTATTGCGTGGCAATTGCTTGCGAATAATCCATCCTTTTAGCTTAAGGGCTTTCTCAAGCTCCGCTGGAACCTCATCAAACCCCCTAGGAATGCGAGCTAAGGCATGAGAGTAATCGAGTTCATAACCCTTACGCTTTAAAGACTTCTCCAGAGATAGCCAGGCTTTGGGGTTATCTAAAATTCCTTGTCGCAATTTCTTTAAGACAGGAGGTTCTGGTTGCATATATCCAGCCGCCACCCTACTGCCTAATGGATCAAGACGAAAGTACAACACGCCAGAGGAATGCTTATCGCCTGTTCTTGTAAATAAACCACTGGCATGCATGTTGTATGGATGCTTGGCTTTTGAAAATCGAGCATCGCGATTAATTCTAAAAAGGGATCTTTTTGGGTCACCCCACAATGGCACTTCTTTTTCAGCCAAGCTCGCAGATAAGGCATCAGTAAAGCGCTTCATTGGCTCGCGTACGAAGTCCTCATACTCTGAGCGATGCTCTGCAAACCAGATCCTATTTTGATTATTGGTCAAAGCCTCTAAAAATAGAAAGGCCTTGGGATCAAATCCAGGAAACGTATTGGTGGAGGTTTTAGTCATATTTTTTGCGAACAGGGCGATTGCAGCATTTTGACTTTATAGTACCCGATAAGAGTCAATCTGGTAGCCATCCTCTTCAGGAACCCAAATGAAAGCAAGTAGCTCGTTAATTAAAGCATTCGTATTGGTGATTGCACTTTTATTTGCAATGCCCCTGTTTGCAGCACCTGCGCAAATTATCATTCTTAGGCACGGTGAAAAGCGCAATGAATTTGATTTATGCGCCACTGGAAAATTACGCTCAAAAGCATTAACGGAATATTATCTGGGCCAAGGGGCAAAGAGCTCCCTCTTTACCCTTTCACCACCCGCCGCCTTCTTTGCAATTACCCTTCACACGTTAGAGTTTATTGGTCCTATTGCGGGCACATGGAAAATGCCGGTGATTGCTTATGTGGTTCAAGCATCCCATAAAAGTCCCAGCGCACTCACGCAGTCACTGAATCAACAAACTCAAGAACTTGTAAAAGGGCTTTTTGAAAATCCCTACTGGAATGGAAAAACGGTTGTATTGTCATGGGAGCACTTCCACATTGCAAATGCCGAACTTGAAAAGTCTTTTCCCAATCAAGAAGTCACACTCAGGCAACTTTTGAAACTAGACACCCTAAAAGATCCTAAGGTTCCAGCGACCTGGCCAGATTCAAACTACGACTATTTTTGGATCGTCAATTACAACGCAGATGGCTTGCCAGAAAAATTTGAAGTAGTGCAACAAATTTTTGGCTCAGAGTACTCAAAAGTCCCAACAAACAAATGGGGTGAACCAGAGCCGAGTTCAATTCTTTCAACTTGCTTACCTTAAATACAAAAATACCAGCCCGTAAGCTGGTATTTTTAATCACCTATTGCTTGAAAGTTTCCAGAATTTTTTGATGAATCAGCCCCGTAGGCTGCTCTAGCTCTACTAGCATTGTGTAGTGGTTCTTACCCGGAATCTCTACAAAAGAATTAGGGTGAGCAGTCTTGGCAATTTTCTTAGCAAAGTCATGGGATTGGCGTCGCATTTCACTCAACTCCGCTCCGCCAACAAAAATATAGATGGGCGTCTTCCCTGGGGGCACATGCATCATCGGAGAATTTTTATCCGCAATCGCCTGATCCATTTTGAGGTTTGTATTTAAATAAGAGCCAATTAAAGGCTCTAGCTCATAAATACCGCTAATAGGAATAGCAGCTTTCATTTTGACGCTATCCATTGAAGTGATGGTGAGATGGCCGCCAGATGACCAGCCCGTCAAAATAACTTGATTGGGATTTCCGCCCCACTGTGCCACATGATTGCCGATGAATTCAACTGCTTTTTTGGAAGATGAAACAATCTCGTCCATATTGGCTTGCGGCGCCAATGGATAACCCACCATGGCAACGCTAATTCCCTCTTTTAAGAAATGGTCAGCAATGAATGCAAAATCATTTTTTGAGCGCATTTGCCAAAAACCACCATGGATAAAAATCACAACTGGAGTATTTTTTCCAGCCGAGAAGTAATCAATCTTTTCGCGCTCCAATGGGCCATAAGAAATATCTAAATACTCTGGATGCGCAGCTCTAAATGCCTGACTGCGCTCAACCCAACCATCAAACATGGCTTTGCTCTCTGGAACAGCTTTTGAATTATTGTATGAATCATCCAGAGTTTGCTGATTCATCTGATGCCAGTCCGGGAAATTTTGTGCGTACATAGCTTGAGTAAAAAAAGTGATTAATGCAAATAAAACTAGTTTGAGCAATTTCATACTATCCCCTATCAATATATTCTTTTTTTAATTTACCTCAGTCTTCAGCCGACTAAAAACATCATATTCGCTTTACGCACCTAAATGGGGTAAAAATGGTCGCATCAAGGGCGGCTAGCCCGTCCAAAGCTGGCAGATTAGAATCAAATTATGAAACTAAGCTTATTTTTAGCATTTCTTATAAATCTGATTTTTATGGGGCATGTAATGGCCTACGATGAGCCGCAGTACAAAGTGCTTTATAGCAGTCAAAATATCGAAATTAGACAATATGCCCCCATGCTCATTGCGCAGGTCTATGTCGATGGCGATATGGATGAAGCTTCTAATAAAGGCTTCCGCTTGATTGCCAGCTATATTTTTGGCAACAATCAGTCGGTCACCCAATCGGATCCTGAAAAAATCGCCATGACGACCCCTGTGACTATAGAACCTCAAGCTGAAAAAATCCCAATGACAGCACCAGTGGCGATTGAACCCCAATCTCAAGAGGGAAATATGGCGAGCTCACAAAAATGGCGAGTGCATTTTGTAATGCCCAGCCAATACACGCTTGCCAATATTCCAAAGCCAAAAGATAGCTCAGTTCAGTTAAAAGAACTTCCTGAGCAATATTTTGTAGCACTTCAATACTCTGGTTTTAATACAG